>JAABVA010000143.1_pt1 | contig 92394 bp, 85 predicted proteins | sample 5560331 | NCBI WGS metagenome assembly JAABVA01 (sample SAMN12812661, study PRJNA571458) | rock metagenome | isolation source: Antarctica rocks | place: Antarctica: Victoria Land, Mt New Zealand sud | collected 2016-01-07
TGATCGTTGTAACAGTCGCACATCGCTCGATAAAGATCGTTAACAAGCTTCTTCGGCTGCGTATCGTCGGGTTCGTGACTCTTCTTAGCTCTGATAGAATAACCAATTGTTATCAGGTTCCCAGCCGACACCACGTGAAGGTGAGAGTCTTGCCAGCCCATGATATTTAAAGAGTACAATCTTTATGATAGGTTCGACGAAATGAGAGAATTGAATTGCGCTAAGCTAGATGTTCAAGCCAACCATCTGAAATAAAGAAGAGTGTGTTTGCATGCGAGAAACATGATTTCACGAATTTTTAGATACTCGTACTGCTAAATCTCATATTGAACAGTTGTAGACAGGTGTTCGAGATAGAAGAAGGTCTTATGGCAAAGAAAGGGGCGGAATTAAGAAGATGTTTTCAGTACTAAGATCAAGAAAGTTGACAGATTTGACACGAGCTTTCAGTAAAGAGACGATATTAGGCTTGATGTATATTCAGACGTGCAGACTCTTTCGCATTATGATGCGTATACCTCTGCCATGTTCCGCCATTTCTGGTTCGATATTCGGCCTCGTTATGTAGGGTTGAAACTTGATCAAATGACTTGTTTCCTTGAAACTACTTGAGTATCTGATCCAATCAACCTGTATCTTGTGCACAGTCAATGACATAACTCTTATGTATCAATTTTTTTCATATTGCGCTGACATGATCAAGAGAAAAGCCGATGGTAAGTACTTGTATCACAGGCCGGCACATTACCACGATGACGGTTCATTAAGATGAAGAAAGCGAATAAAATTCGCCTTAGCTATGAAAATTGTAATTCTCATAGCCATGACAAGCTATATGAAAGAACATTTCTTCATGTCGGGTGGTCGAGCGAGTATCTTAGCTACCAAACACTCAAGCAGCTTAGAGATACGACACTGTTGCACTGAATTATCCTCACGAATTAGAGGCTTTTGAGGGAAAGAATTCAACAAAGAGCTGAGCAAATTGAACACATTAAGAGGTCTAGGCCTACCATTTGCACCAAGCTCCTTGCCTAGCTCTTACTGCCTCGATCTTCCGTATGTCTTGTAGAGAGTGGATTTAGACTCTTTGATACGTGCAATTCTTGCAATGTAGGTGAACGGTTCCCAGATCTTGACATTTGACTTTATTCTTGAGACATGAACTTCTTGTACAGTAAGTAAATGCTTCTTTCATGTCGACAGGAGTCGGCTGTCACGCAATATTTCAAAGTCATCTGTTAGCAATCATTGCAGCGTAATAGATTACCTGTAAGGACCGCGTACGATCTCACAGTGAGCTACTCAGTAAATGCTTAATCTATTTTATACCACGCCAAACGTGAAATCAGGCTGCAGATATAGCTCAGGTTCAGCTTCGGCATGAACTTGGCGGCAGGTGCTTCAAATGGAAAAATACATGTCAGTTGACACCTGGTTCTGAAAGCTCGTTATTAAACTCATTGAAACTAATGTAACCTCTGGTATTGAGATTTCGCACTCCGTTTTTGCTATTTGGTCCTGTCAGAGTCTCGATAGCTGTGGAGTGTGTATATTGGATGTTCAATAGCCAGTCAGAATGTTCACTAATGCATTGTAAGTCGTTCGACCTTGGTCATAGAGCCCTTTCGAGTGCATCAGGAAGCACAGATGAGACATAGGTAGGATCTTAGAGTATCATGTAGCCGTTATAGTGATCTGGTGAACTTCACAAAGTTCTCCAATTTTGCAGGATGATCGAGATGTCTTCACCCATTCCTGTGTCTTCCAGCGGCCCAGGAGCGCACCTTTTCAGAAGGCCAGTTATGAGTGCACGTCCTGAAGGGAAGAATTCAGAACCTTCATGTAGGTTTTGTTTTTGGGGTCAGGCATGAAGCTTTACCTAGTTTGTTACCAGGCGTACCCGAGCTATGGACATTGGCCGTTTGAATCTTGGGATGAAAAGTTGGGGGCTCCTAATACAGTGGAACCAAGCCAAGCTAAGAGAAACATCCTGATCTTCTAGTCGTATTGGTCTTTCTATTATCGCCGAGTCGTTTTGTTGCTCCCCGCGCCATACCGTATACTAGCCGTTGAAGCAGGTTACTAAATGGTCAGAGATGTTTCCAAATGGATGTCTCTCGGTAGCTATACATGCCTCATCGATTGCCCATCTTGCCCTCATCCTCCTATGTTTTCATAGTTCTCGATGCTTGCATATGCGTAGGAAATCTTTGGTGTGAGAGAGAACAGGTATTGTGCAAAACATAGCCTAAGGATAAAGACAAATCTCACATTGTGTCACACGTATGTTCACTACCGTTCTTATCACCTTGTTGTGTCTCACTATGTGAACCCTTCCCTTGGGGCTTTCCTTTCCGATGGGTAGCTATTCTCAAGGTATGCCGCCATATCTGATGACTTGGCTCACACTCTGCTCCATAGGGACTTCACCGCTATGTAAGCGCCACACCTATGCCGATAGCCGTTTTTCTACCTGGTATGTTTTAAGTCCATGTGAATGTATGTGGAGCGAAGTCCCACGAAGAGAAAATGACTGTGGAGGTAGCATTGTCGAGTTAGGAGCAAGGCAGTAGACACCAATCACGTCAGTCAGGCCTCCCGGAGATTTCGAAGACAAGATAAAGGTGCCCTAGCTCTGATGGAGGCGATTAAGTCGATCAAGCGGCTCTCGACACATTTGCTCACGCAATATCTGAACGACCCTATCTAGTACGACTGAAGTAGCAGGAAGTACGATATGATGCTGTTGCAGCCAGCTCTTGAAGTTTCTCAGTGCCACCTGGAACCAAGCATCGACGGGCATTTTAAAGTATCGCTGTGCTCTTTACCGTCTGTAGTCACCCATATTGTAAGATTGAGCACTGGAGCTCTTAGTCAGCCGTTCGTGATAGGACGTGCTTACAATTACTTCTGCTGTGTGATATTTGCATCACAGCCCACAAGGCTGAGAACCTGAAACAGTCTGGGTCCTCCACCAGCTCAGCCTCCACCCGCTCGGAGCTCCACCCAGCTGACTAGCACATGACCAGATATCCTCCTATCACAGGCCCATCACATCGCATTAGCTTCGGTTCCGCATTCAGCCTCCTGCTGGACGGTCATGGAGATCCATCCATCGTCTTCGCGCCCGTCTTCCTATCGTCCATCCTTCCGACTTCCTTCGCCCGGGAAGGAATGGAAGTCGTTGGAACTGTTAGTGGCCTGATCACTGTTATCGCCAGCGTAACTGCTGTTGCTAAACGTCTCAATGAAGTGAGGGACAGGTATAATAATGTCGCACTTAATACGACTCTGGTTGCAAGCCAGGCAAGTGGTTCCGCCGTGTCTTGACGAGCTAGAACTAACTTCGAGCAGCTCTCAACCATTAGGGCTGCGCTTCAAGCCATCGCCGAGTGGAGATCCACAGATCAGACATCAAGTAGACCCTCCAGACAACTCGATGATGACCTGGCTGTCTCCCTCAACTGTTGCGCCATTCTTATAACTGTCGTTGACTCCAAATTGGGCGAGGCCGGTTATACTCCAGGCATGAAGCAGAAGATCAAACACTTATGGCTGGAGGATACGTTGAAGGAATACATATCGAACCTTGAAGGCCAGGTGCGAGCATTGCAGTTGCTATTGACTATATTTCAATGGTATATACTGGTGATTGAACATGAAGATGATGAAGGCTAATAATTGTGCAGCAGAACGGTCACCGAGCAGAGGCAGAAACTTGCACTCGAGGAGAGTCGTACTATAATTGAGAATGTCCGGGCTGAAACCGCTTCATTACGATATGAGAATGGGAACTTCCAAGATGCGGCATCCATACTATCGATGGATCCTTCAGTAAACTTTGACGTCGACTCGATACTCCTGAGGTCTCCAGCGTATATGAGGGTTTATGGAAATGTGAGAACCGGAGAGCGCCGACATAGGGTGACAATAATGACTAATTTTTCTCCAGCGTCGTCCTCGTGTTTCAGAACTTCCCTCTCAAGCTCTGCCTCTTCCCGAACTTCCTTCCCGACCTTTACCTCCTCCGGACCTTGCCTCCCAAATCACATCTCCTCAAGAACTCCCTTCTCAATCTCCACCGCTCCCACCGCGGCCTAGTGCAGACAGACTTGATGTGCGTAATTACTTTCCCATAAAGAATCCGAAACAACATCAAGCAGATCTTCGCACCTCAAGTTTGGTCGATGCTGTTGAGCTGCCGGCGGAGAATACTATTCCCAGCACCGAGCTGGAGGCTGAAACGCAAGAACTAGCAAAACCTTGTGAATTAGCTACTGCAAGAGATTCGGAATATCTAGGCGTAGCAGCAGCAGCAAGTGAATTTAATGTGACACCAGCAACATACATAACCTAGGACCTCCTGACAGGGTCTCCTCAAAGTGGCGTTGTAACACCTACCAGCGAGGCTGTGGGTTCTTTGCCAACCACGGAGAAAACGGCAAGGCCGCAATCTACACACTCAGATCTCTACGACAGTAGCATCAAAGGCCTAGGGAGCGAGGATGAGCCTACATGGCAGGTTACAAGTTCGACTTGCGACGCTCAGCTCTCAAAAGCGACGATTTCGACAGAAACAGAGGGTAGAGCGCTAGGAGACTGTATTTCCAAGCGCCTAAGCGCAAGAAGTATTACAAGCCCGCCTTCTTCAAATACAGATCTATACAGCAGTAGCATACAAGCACCAAGTGTAGCTGATAGCTCTCTAGTTGTGCCAGATACAAATAATCACTCTACAGGGTTTAGTCGTCCTACAACAGAGGAAACCGCCGACTCTTGGCCTATCAATCTGGAGCTAAAGAGTGACGAAGCAATCCCAGATCGCAGCCCGATCATGAAGGACGAAGAAGTACTTGTACGAAACATCATCAACAAACCAAATTCGTACAGCTCAAAATTCGGTCCTACTGCTTTTGAAACCCCTGACGACAAGGCGAAGTCACCTGTCATAGATCTACCAATGAGCCATGCATCTGATGGAAGGACAACTGAAAAGTCTTCTGTTCCGAGAAGTAATTTATATTTGGAACCTTCTCGTTCACACGTTGAAGAAGGCAGCTCTAGCTTTATCTCCTCCAACCTTAACGATGGAGACATTCAGACTAATTCAGAAAGACCAATGAATGACCAGCTGGTGGAGCTTCAGAGTGATCCACGCGAAATCGAGGCGCCAGCAATTCCTACACGCCCTCCCCCTTTGGTTCCAGCCCCTTCCTCTCCAGTTACACAGCATACAGACCCTGCAGGTCCACAGCCCAAGCGATCTGTTGATAGCACCGCCTCCGGGCTGCATATTACTGGCATATCTTCAAGATCATTGCCGGACCACGCTTCATCTCTATATAGTGGGGTTGATTCGGATATTTCATCGACTAGCCACCAAGACCATCAGACCTTACGCAGCTCACCTACAACGATCTCGTCTGACACGATAGACACCGTAATTTCTACAGGTTCGCAAGGCTCGTTACGAGGACAAGCCCAGACTGAGCTTCGTCATCTTCAACTGCAGCTCGCCGAAGCCAAAAGAAGAGGCGATACACACACGGCTAAAGCATCGCTGCAAAGGTCTATCGAGCTGATCCAACGCACTTATCTTTCAGGATCAGTGGTTAGAGAGCCTTCCACAAGTACAGACACCGTGAATAAACTGGGATTCAAAGGGAAAAGTCTAATGCGGCTATCTTCATTTTCCCATTTGACAAGTGCCAAGGCCTCGGCACTTATCGAAGCTGCAAGTGTCGGTGACCTACCAAGACTTGGAAGCCTGCTCGACGACAAGGCCAATGTGAATGTCAGGGGTGACAACTATAGGACACCTCAGATGGCTGCTGCAATTCACGGGCATCTGGACTGCCTAAAGCTACTCAAGAACTATGCTGCCGATGAATTTGCGATTGACGGTCAGGGGAGAACAGTTATGCATGTCGCGGTGATGGCGAATAGGCTCGAAGCAGTAAATTGGCTACTAGGAGCATATCCGCCATCGCCACCGCAGATCCCGAAAGCCTGGCGACTCTTTCGAGCCGCTCATGCTGTCAAAGAGATGATTTCCCACAAAGTTTTGCGTGAGGTTTCAGATGCTGAAGGTTCGAAACCATTGCACATGGCTGTCAAACTCAACTTGCAAGAGATGGTCCAACTCCTCTTGGCGGCTGGTGCGCAAATCGATTGTAGAAACAACTGGTCCCATACCCCGCTTCATGAAGCAGCCATATTGGATCGTCGCGGTATTGCACAAACCTTGATAACCAGTGGCGCGAAAGTGGAGGCGGTTGATACTGGATCGATGTCACCATTGCATTTGGCAGCCAAGCATAATCACACAGGATTCATCGCTCTCCTCCTAGAAAACAGTGCAGACCGCTATGCGTACGATGGTAACGGTGACTTAACTGTTCATGTAGCGGCTCGGCAGGGGAATATTCCCGCCATAGAAGCTTTGATTACGGATCGCGCAGACCTTGGAAGGACGACAAAGCTTGGAGAAACGCTGATACATATTGCGTGCCTGACAAATGGACTGACCCTGGCGGACTACCTGGTGCAGAATGCCGTGGATATGAATCCTTGGGCAAGGCGCCAGCAGACGCAATTCGGTTTAGCCGACAGTGTTTTGTCTTCGTCTCCAAACATCAAACGAGCAACCGACCTTCCTCAAACGCCTTTACACTATTCCTGTACGGCTGGCCTCTACGAGATGAGCGCCTTACTTCTGGACAATGGTGCGTGGGTCAATGCCACACCAGATGATGGAATGACTCCGCTTATGATGGCGGTCGAATCTGAAAACACCAACCTAGTATGTCTTTTACTAGCGCGTGGCGCAAAAGTCAACGCAACAATGCCTGGAAGCTGCTTGACCGCGATGCACATCTCAGCCAGAAGGGGCGATTTAGAAACCACGCAGGTTCTGTTTCGTGACGGCGCGAACATGCTTGCTCGGACCAGTGATTCTCGCACTCCATGGGAGTATTCTGTATTCAAGATCAAAGATGCCGAAAAACGAAAAGCCATCGATGAGTATTTCCGTCGGATCAATGCGGTTCGAATATACAACTCCAAACTTAACTCTCCCCAAGCACAAGCGGGCATGGACGGGGATCAACGAGCATTCACATTGCAAGGAAACACCAATGCGGATACGCGAGTCATTGGGGGATACGAGCCATATCCAGGTAGAGGCCCATTTCAGCCATCGTTTGTCCCCGCCCCTCAAGCTACGTACCCCCAACAGTACATTAACGCCACCAACGACTCGTTTCCAGAAGCGCCTCCTGCCTATACACCGGGTTCGTCAGCGCCTCGAAACCTCGTCGACCGGGCTCCAGTGCATAGGCCTGCAAGCGGCTGAAAGCGATTCGGTGGGTTTGTCTTTAGGAGAGGCACCAAAACATGCAAGAGATGGAGCAAGCCACATCGCTGAACTCGGCATCTGACTACAGAAGAGACCTTGAGGCCGAGAAGCTGCCTCACATGAAAGATTTGGGATAACAAAGAGTATGGCACTCGAACACCAGGCGCTCACGAGGCCCACGGTGCGGAGATGCATATACTACGGGGCTCATCGTGCGGCACAGAAAGAATCACATAGTGGACGGCTTGAGGTGGCATGCATGTATGGAATGACTTACTATGGTATATAGGGATGAAGGATGGTTGCTCCCTCCTTCAGCCGGAGTGGAGACAATGCCATTACGACTCGTTGGTTTCGATTTCAGACGCTCCAAGGTCGCACCGATAATTTTCGCGATATAGGGTTCTAGGAAGATGCTTATAGATGGAAGATAGGGATTGTTTCAATTCCGACGCTAATGTCTATTTGATTAAGTATTCCGAATGTGCGTAGTACACCGGTGCACGTTGCAACGATGACGCAATGGACTGTTGTATACAAGTTCTGGGATATCTGCACACCACCGTAGTACTCAGTCCGGTAGGTAGTACATAAGGTAATTCTTTTTGCCTCTTTCGGCGCTCTGACCGGCAACAGATGATTGGCGGTGGGGAATAAATAGTCGCCAATCATGACGAGAGTTTCCCCTGAGCGGAGACCATTAGATTATGTGTACCTTACCTTACGGAATAGGATGCCGATCCCGCTAAATTTAAACTCTGTGGGGAGCCGAGGTTAACGTACCCCACCCAGATCGAGAGACTAAAATAATTGGCGATTAGCTTGCCACTTACTTCTAGGGGGAACCCATGGTTCTCTTGGTTCGAAACCAATCATCTCATTGCCACTTATTGTGACACTTCCGCCATGTCTATTCGGACGCTGCTTCTTGTCTGGGTTGCATCTCCGACCATTCTATCCTCCACCCTTTGCACCCGGACGTTGATGGGCAGCAGCACCAATCGACATGTTGATCGTCCGGCCGTTTCACTTTGTGGGGGGAACCGTCGGCGTGCAATTGCTTAACGCGTATGGTATTCCGAAATGGGTAATCCTGGCCATGGTATTAAATTGACTCAATCAATTCACCCATAGCATAGCCGAGGCTCCGCTGGTTTCTATAAGGTATGTCGATGGTATGTCCCGAGGTTTTCTATTGCCTTGTGCAAGACCCAGACCCTCAGAACTCCTCGGTCGAAATCCTTCTTCTTCTTCTTCTTCTTCTTCTTCGACCCATCGCAGAAAGAGTAATTTCCGACCATGCTCTTCTCTCATCTCATCTGCGGAGCCGTGCTCTTGGCAGCGCCATGTCTTGCAGCGCCTGCGGAGCTAGGGCTGAAGTTCAATAAACGCGCTGGTGCTTTGCCGACCTTGACTCTGCCGTATGGCACCTGGCAAGCGAGCAGCTATAATCCAAACGGCGATGTATGTCGCCTACACCCGACATCTTGCATATCTGCACAAATGATCCACTGACTGAAAACATCGCACCAGATTTATACATTCAAAAACATCCGCTTTGGAGCTCCTCCGGTGGGAAACTTGAGATGGGCCAAGCCCGCACCTCCAGCGCAAGAGACGACGGTGCAGGATGGCTCTTACGGCCCTATCTGTATCCAGGCGCCCATCAAGGGTCCTCAACTGACGGGTCCTGGCGCCAGCTCACCCATCGGAATGGGCGTGAACCAATTTCTTGCAGGCATACCGCTGCCGTCCTTTACTGCTGCCTCTGAAGGTATAATCATTCAAGTAGATCTCCTGCTATCTTGTTACTGGTTCCTGATATAAATCAGACTGCCTTTTCCTCGATCTCTATGTCCCGGGCAAGGCTATCAACAATCCGTCCGTAAAGTTGCCCGTCATCTCATGGTTCTATGGAGGAGCGTACGTCTTTGGAGGAAAGGATCAATTTGAGCCTCTCCTGCCATTCTATGCTGGTACGGGCCTAGTTCAGCAGTCCGGTGGAAATGTTATTTTTGTCTCGAGTAATTACAGAGTATGTCTAATCCTCCGTTCAATAGGAATCTTTCATAATGCTAATGATACCAGCTCGGCGCCTACGGTTTCCTCGCTGGTACGACCATGGAAAAGGAAGGTCTCCCCAATGCCGGACTTTACGACCAAAGAGCTGTCCTTCAATGGATTCAAGACTACATTGGTCTCGTAGGCGGCGACAAATCTCAAGTCAGCGCATGGGGAGAATCAGCGGGTGCAGGCTCCATCATGCATCACCTGGTCTCGTTTGGCGGAACCCAGGACCCGCTGTTCTCCAAAGCCGTCATGCAAAGTCCTGCCTTCTCACTCATGTTCGATAGAAAGGGGGGTCTGGAGAATGTTTTCCAGAACTTTACTGCTTTGGCGGGGTGTGCTGGACAGGGTGTCGCTTGCCTTCGAGCTGCTAGTGCCGATACATTGAATAAAGCCAACACGGCGCTCAATACCGCAGGACCTCCGGGATCTTTCGCAGTCGGTCCATCCGCTGATGGCAATCTTATCCGGCAACTGGCTACTCTTGAATTCCAGTCAGGTACGCGTGACCTCCTTTTACCCCGTTATGGCACAGATCACTAACACACTTTTAGGCAACTACTGGAAGAACATCGACTCCCTAGTCCTCTCCCACGTCCTCGACGAAGCCGACCTCTTCGTCCCCACCACCGTAAATAACGACGCCGACTTCACCGCCTTCATCTCCGCCGCCTTTCCCGCCTACGCCAACAGCATCATTACCGACATCCAAGCTCGCTACCCCCCCGTCATGTCCCCCAACAGTAACTACACGACCGAGCGCGCCAGGCTAAAAGCCTTGATCGGCGATAGCAGCTTTCAATGCAACGTGCGCTACCTCTCCGACGCTTATGCAGGCAAGAGCTACAATCTGCAGTACTCGGTTACTCCCGGCTTGCACGCCACGGATCTGCTGCCTACATTTTACGACCTGAATCTCGACCTCAACATTTTCGGCGGCGAAGTCAGCTACCCCCTCCTCCCCGGCTTCGGCAGTTTCGCCCAAGGCTACCAAAGCTACCTCGTCAGCCACGCCAGAACCGGCGATCCAAACACCTACAAGAAAACCTTCAACATCCCCATTGCCATCCAATGGCCCAAGCCGGATTTGAGCGGAGACGCGATTAACAACATCTTGGATGCGAATGATTTCGGATTCAAGATCACGCAGGATGGGGAGACGCGGAAAAGTGTGTGTGGGTTTTGGGAGGATGTGGCGGCCGGGGTGACGGAATTGGGGGGGTATGCGCCGCCAGGGAGCGTGGTGACGAGTTCGCTTGTTGGGACGCCGGGGAATCCGTCTGCGAATTATACCGATTGATGGGTTCCGTTGGTTTTTTCCTGATTGCTCGCCTTTCCTGCGAGTGTTCGTGTACAAATTCGCCCCTTTGGGTTTTCGGAATCGTTTTGCACACGCTACGACATTTCGTATTTATATTTTCAAGTACTCGGGGTGTAATGGTATCACGAGAACTACGCGGGTATTGAGTATTGAGCACATATGGTACATGGCATTTCAAGCTTTAATCAAACCCATCTTCTCCAACGAAAACTAAACCAAGCAAACATGCGCCTGTGCCATGCTTGCCACAGAATTACCCTCTTCTTGATGCCGAAAACTCTCGAGAGCTTGAACACTACCATCTTCTTCTAGAAGGCAACAGAGCGAATCAGAAGTGCGTAGACGTTGAAAGAGCAGCTAGAAGCAGGATCTATCTGCTAAAGAATGCAAATAAACTATCAAAAGCAGCAATGCTGTCTTCTATTCTAGCTAAATACCTTTCAGAACCACAGAGTATACCATACGGTTTTCTAGATTGCGATAGAGTATCCCAATAGAGAATCGAAGCTTCAATCACTAGGTAACTATCCCGTCTTAAGAACCCCCATCTCCAGAGACTTATCCTATGACCTATCCCAATTCTCCAACAAACAGATAAGTCCCATCGCCCACTCTATCCCCCACCAGCCCCCCCATAAATCCTAGCCCCCAGTACCAACAAACCCTCGGAAGTAAAAGCCCATCACCAACCTCGCCAGCACTACCCAAACCCTCACCTCTCGGCCGGACTTACCCGGAACCCGGCGTTACTATTCCCCCCAACAGCCCCCCCCAGGCTTGTCCAGAAGCCGTTAGCGCCCGCATCGGCGCTCACAACATGGTCGCTCCGGGTGCTGCATCATAACATCACAGCTTTTATATGCTGCATTGTTTTCTTTCAATGTCATACTTAGGTACCTAGGTAAGCTCTCGTACCTGACGCTGTATTACAACCTTGTATCTGTTGTTGAGCTGGTCTGTCTGGTATCGCTGGGTGCTGGTGCTGTCTGTGTCGGTGGTATTTGTATGAAAGAGAGAGTGTGTGTGTGAGTGTGTTGCTGGAGCTCTAGGTGAGTGGTTGGACGCGAGCTCTGCTTATCCTGGCAGCGACTGAATCAACAGAGCTGAGAATTTTTCTGCTGAAAGGTTTGCATCAGACTGTAAGTGTCTATCTCCTCGTGCCATGGCTTGCTGTCAACCGATTTCTTTCAGCTAATTGTTCCCAGGTACTCTAGCTCTTGGAAGAAGAGACAACAAAACCAAGATCAACCCTTGTAGAGCGAGCTGATGCCAATTGTTCTCCACGACATGAGCTGACCGGTACGTCTTTGATTTGTAGAAATGCTTGTCATCTCAATATTCTTTACTCTTGGCATGGAATGGCGCTCTGAGCTGACAAGCCATACCTAACAGAAGCAAAGTGCGTAAAGATACAAGATTAAAAAGTCTCCACTTGACACTCAGCCCTCGAGGTTTTAGTTCTCCAAGATGGAATCACATAATCCTTGTCTCCTGCCCTTTATCATAAAGCGGACAACCAGTGGCTCTATCATCACTGAGCCGATTGAGCCTGAGGGCAGTCCTGGAGCCTTAATCCAAGCACAGGGTGACTTAACCTCATCTTGGGCTCGCGGTCGTAATCATACGCCAAGAGAGAGAATACTAAGTCAAGGTTTGTGGGACGAAGGACACCACATGGAGGCACTAGAAAATGATTCAGAAGACGGTGAATTGAGTGAGGAAAATGGAGAAGACGAAGAGATGACTGTAGGAGAAGAAAGTCTAAGACAGCCCGAGACTGCTATCACGGTTCCAGACCAGTTTACGCCACTCTCAGATCTCTCCAACCCAGATATCCCAAGTCCAGAAGCGTCCGGCTCCCGGAATCGAATCGAACCTCCTGAATCTGTCGCATCATGGCCTTTCAAGAATCCAGGCCGTAATCGAAGCAACGACCCAAACTATCCGTGGATTGTAGTCTCAAGCCCAAGCTCTCTCTTAGTCCGAAGTAGGCATCACCGTCCAGAAACTGCCAGCCACATCGAAACTATGAGAAGATTGACAAGAGAACAATTTGCCATAACAAGTGGTAATAGCTCAGAACCTAGCTCTGCAACTCCAGAACCAAGAGTTGATGGGACTCGAGGAAGCTCAGGTCACATGCCCTCATATTCAAACGATTCGACCTCAAGTGACCACAGCCGAAAGAGGAGACGCGCAGAGCTGAGGGATTCCGCTGCCGGTATGGTGCCAGCGAGTTCTAGTGGATGTGAGCAAGGTATGTCTATCCCTTCAGAGGGTTAGTAAAGACTCGTGAAACCCATGATTGCAGCTAACATATTCTAGGACCGTTATTAGCAGACCTTAATGTTGGCAATGATACGGACGTTGGCTCTGCTTCACCATTCCATGTATCTGACGACCTCCAACAATTTCAACAACAAATGCAGGCTAGTGCACAAACTAGGTTAGCGTCCACTTCTATCAACCCACAAACCAACAACGTATTGCCAAACGTTCAAACCAACAACGATCTACCAAACCATCAAACCACGTTGACCCGAACACCTCAGATAGACGTCTTGTATCTGTCTCATCTAATCCCGCGAAGCTACAACATGGAGCAGCGTAGGCAGCTCCTGCATATCTTCTACTACCATGCACCCTACCTTCCAACGGTCATCTCCATGACAGACGCTTATATATCCACGGAACGCTATTATGCTATGTCTCAGCCAACACAAGAAGATGACATTGGAGCATCCACTTTGGTCAACCCTCCCCTCGGACCTACTCGCCAAGGATGGCCAAACAAGCCGATTCCCACAGAGGTCATGGAGCAGATCGCTCAGTACCTGTCCCGCGAAACTCTCCTGAACATGCGTCTGGTGAACCATGAATTTGAGAAGCGAGTTTCAAGCGTCGCCTTCAAGACTGTGGTGGTACCTTTCCGCCCAGAGATCTATGGTATGATGATTCATGATAGCAAGGCTAAGAAACCTGCGATCACCGACATAAAGGGTAAGGGGAAAGCCAACGAAACTAATTCTCAAACAGAGGACGGAGATGATGAGTTCTATCCTCTTGGTGACTACTGTAAGGTTAAAGCCGAAGATGTTTACGATGGCATGAAGGTGTTCGAAGCCTGGGGTGGTCATATCAAGCAGTTCGCTATGATTTTTGAGATTGACCAAGGTAAGCGCGCCTATTTGCTCAGTATTCCCCGAATGCACGATCACCACACCAATTGTGTATTCTTCCAAGTCCACTGTATCTTTCACGCAACATCAAGTACATTGCTAACCTCATTACAGTAACTCTACGGAACCCGCCAGTAAAGCAGATCTCTGAAAAGATTTGCAGCTTCTGGGGCAACTACATCTGGCCGCTTCCAAATTATAGCCGCTACGACGCCGTCGCTGGTCTTGAGAAGAAAGCTGACCAGACCCGTTGCATGACCGCAGCACTTTCAAAGCTTACCGAAGTGTACGAACTAGGACTATGTGTCGACAGTGGCCTTGGTTGGCTTGTCGGACCCGATGTTTCCGACCGAGCAAAGTTGTTTGCTCAGCAGCCCAAGGTGTTTGGGGCAAAATTCGCCGTTCCAGATGCAACTGCCGAGCGTCGTCGAACATGGGACACCATCAATCGTTCGCTAATAGATGCGTTAAAGAAGGCTTCCCCGAGGCTTGCAGGGATGAAGCGAATTGCTCTTGTACCAGGACCGCAGGTTTTGACCCAGACAGGCTTACCGCCAGTATTTGGAGATGACAATTTTATGGTTGAGACAACAATGAACTTCCAGAGCCCCCGTGTCTACCAAGATCAGCAGCGCATCCCTGGGTCAATGGGGCGGTTCCGAGAGACCACGACTGCCGCTCAGACGAACGCTACAAAACCACTGCTGCCGGCAAAATTGACCGATGCACAAAAGGAATGGTTACTTGAGACTGAATGGGCACAACGCGCTTTTCTCTCTAGCTATTGTCTAGCTTTGATTGATAATTCGGCCATATTCCAGCATGTGCGGACCCTCACAATCCCTAAGTTGTCCAGCCGCTACTTGGCATTGCTACAACGTACCGATATCTGGGCCGCTCTACCCAAGATTGACAACATGACAATCCTAGTCTCCCCTGACTGGCGCAACGTCGTCAAATCTGCAGAAGGCACAGTCAATACCCCAGATCTCTTTCCTTCCGACGCTACGGAGGTTTTCCGAAGCTTCCTCCTAACCTGCGTCCTTAACAACGACAACATAAAGACGCTGAAGATTGGTTGGGCTGATGGAGGCGAACGTGCACCGGGAATGTGGGCTCGCAACAAACATGTCCTCCCTGCACCGGTTATGAACATTTACGAAGGGCCAGATGCGTTGACTTTGGTTATTCCGGTCCTCGTTTTGCCTCATGTTCAGCGTCTAACATTTACAAATTGTTGGTTTACCCCCCAAGCGCTCAAGAACTTTTTCAACGACATGGAAGAAGCTGCATTGGAGACTTTGACCCTGGACTCCGTTTCCTTGACAGCGGATCATAAGGCAGCAAGTTCCATTCCAGCAGACAACGCAAATGCCCATGACATGGACCACGAACGTGATCCTATTATTCGATTTCGGTGGTCAATCGGCACTCATTACGTTTGCGTCGGTCTCAATGGAGCACTGTGCTTCTATGCGAATGGAGGTGTCGTCGTTACAGCAGAAGACGCCGAGGACGCCGGACTTGGCATACGAGAGCAGCCCACAGATCCAACCAGCACCGCCTGGCTCCGTCGTAGCCCTCGTAAAGGATCCTGGGCCGACGTCATCGACACTGTCACACCCGGCGAAACCCTCGCCCACCAGAAATACCTCCGCGCCATCATCCCGAGCGACGAGGTGCCTGTTCCCCGCCAACGCGGCAACCTCGCCCGCATCAACTTCAACTCCTGCGGCTACGTCCGCCTCACCAACGCCGACGCCACCTTCCACCAGCACGACATTGGACGAGTCGTTGGCGGGCCACCTCCCTGCCTCGAGAGTCGCTACGACTGGCTCGAAGGCGTGATGCTGCAGTGCCGCGACGACCATTTCCTCGGGCAGATCGTGCCGTCGATGGTGGCGTACGAGAAGGCGCTGCTGAAGCACGGCTTCGGGATGCAGATGGGCTGGGGTGACGACGAGGCCAAGTGGGAGAGCCTCGAGGACGGGCAGCCGGAGGGCGGGTCCGGGCGATTCTCGGGCTCCGTGGAGGCGATGGGGCCGGGTGGAAAAGCGGCTTTCTGATTTTTTTTTTCAATCGCGTTTTTGTACACCATGTCCCCCCTTTTTCCTTTTTCGCGTTTTATCATATGGAATTCTGCATAGCACTGGGGCAGTGCCGGTACCAAGCATAGCGATGATACCCACCAATGGCGTCTTCGTTTCTTCGTCCACCAGCCCGCGGGCCTCCCTCCTTGTGGGGGGCGCCTGTGGGCCGGTGGGTCGGCTGGCTAAGTTGTATTCTTGGCCCATCAGGTCGCGGGCTCCCTCCTCCTTTGTTGGGGAGGGGGCCTGCGGGGTGATGGGACCTCTTAGCCGGGTCACTTGTTAGTTAGAAAAAAATCACGTTTTTAGAGATTGTGGCGACGACGTGCTCGATGTATGTGTGTAGTTATTGTGAACTAACTGAAGTGAAAAAGAACAGGTCTCGCTCTCTTTTGTTTTTTTTCCTACATCGCCATCTGAATCCCTGTCTCAATATCACGAAAACAGTAATCAACCTCAAGCATATTTACTGTAGGTAGCAATAACACCCACCCACCCACCCTCTACAGTAACCTCGTCCTCCCCCTCTCCAGCTTCTTACCCACACCAACTCCCACACCCTCCCCTCATACATCCATCTCTCCCATCCCATCGAATAAACTACCCAAGCAAATCACGTTCTGAACACCCCCTCGTTCTAAGTGTTTTCCATGAGCTGGCAGTATGAGGATTCAGCCATCATGTAGAAATAGAGCTTCTGTATTTATGCGCAGGAATGATGGGAGTGGTTGTGGAAGAGGGTAGGAGATGGGGAGGTTGTTTTGATGGGAAGGGGGATGGGGAGGTAGTTTTGATGGGAAGGGGGATGGGGAGGGGAGATGGGTTGAGCAGGGGGGGGGAGGGGGGGGGTGGTTGGTTGGTTGGTTGGTTGGGTAGGTAGTTTGGGTTCATGGTGGCGTGACTGAGGGTTTCTTTCAAGGTGCTGGGAGTTCGTCAATGTAGTAGTAAAGAGGTCTTTTGGGAATAGACAAAGGGGTGAGATGAGGTGGGAATTAAGCTATCAGTAAGTTTTTATTGATTAAGATGATTTTAAAAAAATGACTTGATTGAAAAAAACTATGTTTGAATCAAATGACCATCACGAATTTCAAGCAAAGAGGTTAGAAACGTCAATCCATGACTCATCGGCTCACAAAATCCCTTCCCCGCGAGTCTTTGGTAAAGCGTTTGTCTTTTCTTTGATCAAAGTTTTTTCTCTGAGTTTTCGTGGGAGGGAAATGGCGGGGGTTGGGGTTGTGGGTTGAGGGTGTGGGTGTGGAAGGGTTAGGTTGGGAGATGGATGGACGAATGGGTGGGTGTGTAGGAAATAAGAAAGAAAGAACCATACTATTAATCAACATTTTTCTCTATTTCATCCCATCACAAGTCTCCAACCCCCCGAAAACTCCGTGAACAGAAAATTCCATCATTCCTTCTACCCCCATTTTCCTCTACGAGTACCCATCCCTTCCTCTTCTTTTCCTCTCCATGATAACCCGGTCAAATCTGTGCACTTAGCCACACGAAAGTGAGAGCGAAGCGCGGGGGGGGTTTTGATGAGGCGAGTTCAGCTGGCTGAGGGCGAGAGGATGTTCGACGTGTCAGAGTTGAGAAGTGGAGAAAACAACGGGGAGGGTGGTCAAAGAGCACAGATATCGAAAAAGAAAAGGACTCATCAGCCGGACACAGAAGGCGCAAACGCGCGCGCGCATCTAGAACGATAAAGAGCCCGGGAGGAAACTGGAAAGAATGATAAAGATACCTATAACCCAAAACCCCTGAAACCCCCCAAGAGTTAGCAAGCAGAAAAGCCGTAACAAACCAAAGGACAGCGTCTCATATGCTAGGTTTTACAGACGAAAAATTTGACGAAGAGCATAGTGAAGATTTTTCAAAGAGAGATCGTAGTGATTGAAAGCATCTGCGGACACGAAACTGCGGACGCTCTCTATGATCCGAAAGCAAGAACGTGAAAATGAAACACCTACCCCGCCTTCCCCGCCGCCGCCCACCTCTTCACGCACCAACACGATATATTCTTCAAACTGTCCGAACTGTCAAGCACTTGAGTGATTAAAACATGGCAAGGTACATTCCCAAAGCTGTATCCGCGTCATGCTTACGGTTATCGATGAAGAAAAGCATCCGAGTGGTTGGCTGGGGTTGCTTGTTTATTTCTTGGGGGGGGGGATAATGAGGGGATTGTAAGTTGGGGGGGCGGGGGCAGGATAGTGGCGATTAGTAGGATTAGAGAGCTTTTGGATTTGGTGAGGCGGGATGGGAGGGGATGGGGATTGGGATGGGGATGGTCTTGGGTGTTTGCGAGTGGGGTTTTGGTGGATGGATGGATGGATGGAGAGGTAGTTTTGTTGGTGAGACGGAGAGGTTTGCTGATAAAGATGGACGTACGCGTTGAAATTTCCCGGCCCACGCCGTTAGGATTTTGATGGCCGTACGAGTAGATGGGTTTGTTGATAGAGAAGGATGTACGCGCTCACTCTTTGCCATACCATTTTTCTGAGATGGGGAATATGGGAGACCATCCATGGCACGTAATCCTGGATTTGTAGAAGCTTTTGATGATTCGCCAAGTCTAGCTATGATCTATAGCTAGCGTAGCACATAGAACATGTCCGGATCCTACAGTCACCTGTCTCCCATCCATAACTCTCCGTCTATGATGCAGTGATAGCCCTCCTGACCCTTGATCCTCTCTGTCTGCTGTTAAGTCTCGCTTCCTCGCGCGCGACAACCTGGGGGCCCTTTTGCACTACCTCGGCGCCCTCAGTAAGGATCAATTCGATGTGGCAGGGGTTGGACATGTAGGGGTTTATCTAGCATTGCCATTTAAATTAGCCATATAGAAGGGGGGTTAAAGAGGTGAAGCTGGGGAAGGCGGAGTAGTAAGGTAGGATGGGCAAGAGTCGAGGATGACTTACGCGACCGTGAGCACGATATGTGCGTCGACGTTGCTTAGGCGCCTGGTTGACCTGGATGTGCTTGACGATAAGGTTTGAGGTGTCGAGGCCCTTGGTGTCTGCGTTTGCTTCTGCGTTTTTGAGGAGGCCGAGGAGAAATTCGGCCGACTTGACGGGCCAGCGAGCGCGGGTGACACCGAATTGTTTTCCTGTGGGATGGAAGGAGAGTCAAAATCTAATCGAAATGATAGTGCAGGGTGTAGGAGCCAGTGGTGCCGTTGCGGTAGAGTAGTGTTCACCCCATTCCCCCTTAGTCCAAGCAGAATGTTTCTCCAATCTACTAACCTTGACTCGCCCGTCCAGTTCCCCCAGCATATCTTCTCATAGGTACCGCCTCCTTGTGTCCGATAACATTGCCCAAATATGTAAGAGCACGGTCGAGTTTCCATCCGTTGATCGCTTGGGCGGTTTCGCGGGTATTTTTGAAGGAGACACGCAGGTAAGCACCGCGGGCGCGGGCAGATTTGCCAGACTCAATTTGCGTCGCTGCGTAGCGGACCTATATAGAAGAAGGAGAAGAGGTTAGCTGGGATAGGAGGTGGTAGATGATAGATGACGGTGGGGGGTGAATGCTTGAAGGTGCCATGGTGCGCTGGAGATACGACAATGGAACTATTCATGGTAGGGTCTTGTAGGTATTATATTGCGATATAAAACTTACCATCTTCAATGCGGCCGGAGTGGTCGTTGATTGTTATCGTTGGTGTTGCGCTGTCGTCGACGATGTTCAAAGTGTGAAATTCGCTAAGCGAGTGTGCCCTGCGCTAGTGAGCTTAGCTCCCTTTGGCTAAAATCGCGGAAATCTTCAATTCACCTCAAGCCATCTTTAATCCCAACACAGCAATCTCATGTTCTCTTAACACGATCATTTGGAGAATGGGTTTGGTATGCTTTGAAATTTCACAGCTTGGGTCCTTCTGCCGTCCTCAGCTGACCCTACAATCGCAGCGCTAAAGTCGATCATCGAATTCCAAGCTAGACACAGCTACCACCATTACAGATCTATGAGCTCCGTCTAAATCAGGGATAAGTTCCAAGGGAACGGCCAACCACAGTTATTTTTTCCTTCTACCCAGATCTACGGCAAGATGGCGTACATACCTAGAGGGCGCGGAGGCGGAGACCGCGGTGGGAGAGGAGTAGGGAGAGGAGCACCAAGAGGAGGTGGCAGAGGAGGTAGAGGTCAGCTGTCTACCTCTACACTAAAGCCAACCATTTTGCATTGCGTCTCGCAATGCGGTTTGCTAGGCAGTGTTGGGAGGTTTAGTGGAACCGCTAACTCGGTACAGGAGGATTCGGCGACCGTGGCGGGTTCGGCGACCGCGGTGGTAGGGGCGGCGGACGTGGAGGTGGCATGCGAGGCCGTGGTGCACCAAGAGGTCGTGGAGCACCCAGAGGAGGACGTGGTGGAGCCAAAGGAGGCGCGAAGACCATAATAGTATGCTCCAGATTTCTCAGCCCTTTCAACCAAACCTCGAACATTGAGCCAAGCATGAAATAGGAACCCCACCGTCACCCCGGTGTTTTCGTTGCTCGCGGCAAAGAAGACATGCTTGTTACCAAAAATATGACACCTGGCGAATCCGTCTACGGCGAGAAGCGCATATCAGTTGAAAACAGCCAAACCGGAGCTCTAAGCAACGGCGACGCAGCCCCAGCCACAAAAACGGAATACCGCGTTTGGAACCCCTTCCGCAGCAAGCTCGCTGCTGGTATACTCGGTGGTCTCGACCACATCTACATTCGCCCTGGTGCCAAAGTATTATACCTTGGTGCTGCGAGCGGCACATCGGTTAGTCATGTCTCAGACATGGTCGGCCCTACTGGAACAGTGTTCGCTGTCGAATTCTCACATCGATCTGGACGCGATCTCATCAACATGGCGACACATCGAACAAATGTTATTCCCATCATCGAGGACGCACGTCATCCTCAGCGTTACCGGATGCTAGTCTCTATGGTTGATGTGCTATTTGCGGACGTGGCCCAGCCAGACCAGGCTCGAATAGTAATTGAAAACGCAAAAATGTACCTGAAGATAGAGGGAGGCCTTCTGATGAGCATCAAGGCCAGCTGCATTGATAGCACCGAAACCGATGTGATGAAGATTTTTCAACGTGAGGTGGACATTCTTTCCAAGCAAGATGAATTCCAGCCCAAGGAGCAGCTGACGCTGGAACCGTTTGAGAGAGGTAAGTTAATAGTTTTGCTCTCTACGGGTTATCCAGCGGAGATCATACTGACGTACATACTTTGACAGATCATTGTATCGTCGTCGCCGAATATTTGCATGGGACGAAAAAGAATAAGAAAGGCTGAGTGTTGTTGGTCTTGTTCTGTGTTTGTTTCAGTTACATACATACGTAGATGCTCTGGATCAAATGAAGTTTGCAAGTACACGAGCTTATTGCGCGCTTTTGGTTGCACCGTATGAGAGACAGTTGAGAGTTCAAGACAAAGCAGGTACAGACAGACAGTACATGGAATGAGCGTCAAATAAATCGGGACATTGCAGAGTAACATCATGCAACAGCTAATACGCCTAAAGAGTGGATTTTCTAGATCAACCTTTCCGCTTGCCATCTGCTGCAGTATGTGAACAAAGAGCTCTAAGGTAAAACCAGTTCCGTTCGGTTCTGTCATCAGTTCCAAGGTTCTCATACTAGGAGTTTTGCGTTCCATGCTTACGTTGGTGAAGGAATTTGGAGCTCTATATTCAAAATTTAAATCATTAGCAACGGAGTTTGGCGATTGTATCAGCAGCAGCGCCTTCCTGGGGTAATTTAACCTCCCTAATCATCGCAAGATCGACTTGCACGGTTTGATCCGTTGGCTGATTGATAGCATAAACTCCTTGACGGGGTCGTACTTGTTATTCCAATCTGAAAACGCCAATTGCTGTTTGATTGAACCAATTTCCATAGCTGACGCCATCTTCCTTCGGGGTCTGTATGAAACCGATCCTCTCATATGTATCCTCCGAAGATGTTGAAGGTTTGATAATGAGACCGTAGTCGAGGCCCCGTTCAGAACCGTCTCCGGAATTGGGTGTACTGGAACCAAGAAACAAACAGTGAACTATTCGGGAAGTAACAGTCGGCTCCTCGTCAATGTCGGACTTGCTCAGTTTAACGTCTGAGTACATCGTCTCAACCGAGATTAGTACTACACCATCTTCTCCATCGATGTCGGAGTCAAGTACCAGCTGTACAAAAGGCCTCAAATTCTTCCGTACACTGAACACTGCTGAAGTGAACGAGCTTCGAAGTACTAGCATTCCGCCGGGAGATACTTCACCAAATGGATTTAACCCGGACGAGCAACAACGTACTTCGAGAACCCCGAAATGAGGCTCTTGATGGAATCCGTTTTGAAGATCTTGGATGAATGGATAAAATATATTATCGACTTCTTTGTCTAGGAGGACCGAGGCCCAAGACCACGTAGGCGCTTGCAGCGGCAAGGGCCTTTTACTTGAAGATATCCAATCGAATCCTACGAACCATAGTAGTCCTCTTGCAAGATCTTCCCTCCACAATCCGGCATGGTAAATTTTCAACTTGGAGCCGCAGAAGCGACTAGCTATTCCCGACAGTGCCGGAAGTCTATCGGATTCGTGACTCAGTCTCAAGGATGAAAACCTAACAACAACCTCCAGCCAAAGGTCAGACAACTCCTGGAAGTCCGCTACTTCTATCTCTAGATGCAACGCTTTCCATCCTCGATGCCATCCGTGACCCCAATCTGTCGCATCAGTACCTTTGCATTCGCACCGCACCGCCGTCTTGCACTCCCAGATCAATTCATGAGCGTGAAAGTGAACTGTCCGCGGCGCCAGGCAGCGTTCTTGAAAGACCCATGCTCGAGAGAAAAGTGGTGCTCTTCTCTGATAGGGTTGAGTTCCAATTCCAACTCTGAAGTCGCCATGTCCCCTGTCGAGTGCGAGACGGACATGCACGCTAAAGTCATGTCCTTGAACACTTTCTTTGATTTCATATGAACGAATGGGGATTGTTAGGCTTGACATGTTTACGTCCACTTCTGTCCAGCGGCAAGAAAAACATCCTTCGACACTATTACGTGCGTGCGTGGCAGCAATGTTCAGATACGAACCTGTGTATACGGCAGCCATTTTTGCTGACTCTTGCTCCCAGTCAAGTCTATCGTCCTGCAGGATACACAGAGAATCGATCCATAGGTATTGAACCCCGAGCCCGCGACACATGAGGATAGCATCGCGAAATGTTTGCGGTAGTTCAGACATACGGATGCTAGTGATTCTGTGTGGGATTGTAGCTCTTGTGGTTGTGATAGGCTGTTTGCTGCCCCAGCAGTGGCTCAGAGTCATGTATCTGCCATAAACCTCGTCTCCAGTCTCTAGAAGAGAGATTGCGTTCCGAAATCGATGAGGACCAAGATCAAGAACGCGCTTAGGCAGCTTGGTCATAGCCACTGAAGAACAGATCGGGTGAAAGTCACATGTCTCAATCCAATTTTTGACGGTTTCTATACACAATTCAGGACTTGGTTGCACAGGAACATCATTTGACACTCCAATAGCTGGCCATGGTGTAGGATGTCCTGCCATTCTTCAGCATATCTTTCTTTTGTTATTGGGACTCCTGTACCTGCGATGGAAAAGAACTCCAGTTCTATTTCATAGTTTTTACGGACAGAATAATCGTCAATACTACTAATCTCTACGAATAGACCGCGGTTTTTTCGAAGATGAATCTGGAGCAGGCCTGGGTAGACCAAGTGCGATTCCCCACCAGCTGGCAGAACAACTTCTTTTTCAATCAGCTCTATACCTTCTTTAATAATCCTGCAAGGAACACAGCCTCGAGATGCCGACAGTGCCAAATGTGTAGATTCGACGTCAACATGTTTACCTGCGGAGTACAGATCCCAATTGAGATCGAGACAAACATCGCATGCTGCCATGACTACGAAACTGCTGTAGCAGCCTACAAGGCAAATGGTGACGAAGGAAGAGAGCGGTTCCCTCCATTGTCATTCTATGCTGAGTGATAGACTCACAAGGATCGTACAGCTTTGGCCAATGGAATGATATAAGAGTGTGATACTGCATGCAGGACGGGAGAACCTGCATGCCAAAAATTTCTGGACGAACTGCATGCGCCACACATCTACTGTCCACTCATGGCCTGTAATAACCCTACTTCGTACCGTCGCCACCAACGGAGAGTAATTGGCTTATTGGTACTCTATCGTATCCTATGTATGCAATGCCACTTCATTATTCAGCAGGGTTTAGGAGGATTTCACAGCCGGGCAAAGGACATGAAAGGTATCCAGAGCTTCCCATGGAGAGAACAGGTTCGCAGGATCATCATTAATGATTATTTCGACCTTTGTTCCAGCTGGTCAAGTGCGACCCTAGCAAACCCTTTCTCAAGTTTTTGACGTAAAACGGTACTCTCCACCTTCATGCAGGGGACAGAATGAACCATGCAATACATATTGATTGTGGAGAACATGCCTGCAGGGCCGCGAGCTCACAATTGCAAATTCGCGCAAGGCGAAGAGGTATTGGCAGGAATTCTACATCAGAACAGAAGTGAAGTATGAAAACATAATAGCAAACGATTCCTTGCGAAAGGGAAACAACTCAATACCTTTGTACGATCGCCAAAAACCACAAATCTACGTATATGCTCAAAAGTAAGAGCTTCTCATGCGAAGAAGGCGACAAACGAAAGAGATATCGACATCGTATTTAATGAAGGAATCGATAAGACAAAGCAAAGACGGCTCAGCAGCAAACAGAAGGTATATTGCAAGCATCACTGAACAGCAGCATAAACTCGTAGGTTCCGTGCCAATCACTCACCTAGTGAACACGCATGTCTTGCTACCAACCGCCTTCAACCACAGCCACCACGGACTGGTAACCTCGACCGCCCAACACGTCTGATAAACACTTGCATAAATCCTCAATCGTCCGTCTCAAACTTCGAGAAGACACGGAAATTGCACCACAGCTTACTATCGCTATAATAAAGCTGGTGCATCCGTCAGCGTTTCCCCATAAAAGAAAGAATTTCATCAGTCGAAACCGACACAAGCCCAATATTAACAACGTCTTCCACCGGAGACTTGGAAGCTTGAAATTTTAGAAACAATCTCTGCAGTCACCTCGATACAGACATGTATGAAAATCCTACATCTTAGGACATCGAGATCATCAAGGAGTTCCGACATTAGTCTGCTCTACATCAACAACCGGGATCAACGGAATCTTCGTTTAGCTCGTTCGAATTCTTCAGCTTCGATCCATAACAAACACCTTCGCTCGCATCATGTTGCTGTATAGGTAGAAACGACTGTACTAAATCCTATGCAAAAAAAACAGTTACTCCCACTCCCACAACCTTCACATCCCACCCCTCAAACGAAAAAACCGACAACTCTCAAACGCTACGTTTTCCAACCAATCCACCAACCTGGTTGTCTTGTCAAGAATGCGGTATCACTACTAGAGTAAGAAGAGCTACTAAGCGGCTTGTGTGGATACAAGATAGGTGTTTGAGCGCTTTGGTGGGGAAGGGGGTGGTTGGAGAGGGTGGGGATGGGCGGGTGGGGCGGAGGGTTGGGTGGGGAATGTGTTGACGGGGCTTGCGATGGGAAAGATGATGGTGTAAGGGTGGCGATGTAGTGGAGAATAACAAAGATATAAGGTGTTCCATAAAGAATGTTCTACTCCTGACCTTGTAGAAATGGTCACGAGATGATCTATCAGTCTATCCTTCTGCAGTCTTTCGATCCGCAATCTCCATCGCATTCACAGAACTACCATGCACCATGGTACCTGCGAATCCCAAATGAGGAACTTTACGAAAGATCATGTCAATTCTCTTTTCTATCCCACCAAACCCCCAACGTCGAAAGAACGCGTTCTCAGCTCCGGGACGCATCCATTGCGACAGGAAAACCGTCCTCTTCTCCCGCTTCTATACACTTGGCTCCAAGGATCGCCAGTTCTGCCGAAAAGGCGAAAGAAGAAACAAGTCGAGTGAATTCGACCTTAACGTCTGCAATATGTTGCTATACATACACGCGTCATGTCAAAGCTGGTCTGGCACATTTGCTCGTGTGACGGGCGAAGCACCTATATGCTTGTTCTAGAAACGGAATTCGTTGCGGATTGGGATGAGGGTGTTGGGCAATGACTTTACCTATGCCTGACACATTATGAAAAGTAAGAGTCATGATCTGTGTCTGACAATGCCCCTAAGACTTGTAGACCAATAGTACAAGGCATAGGCGTGGAAGGATTCCAGGCGTTTTCACTGGGGTTGTTCTATTGGATTTGTCCTACCAGAGCAGTTACTCCCGGTAATGATGACTTCGTGCCGATAGAAATATTTTGTTAGCTGCCATACAAAATCCCGAAGATCGAGATGCTAGAATGTGGGTCTGAAACACCCTCCGGAGGTAAGGGGCTTCGGTGAACGTGATGGAAATGCCAAAGCAAGCCTGAATTTGGAACGTGTGGCTCATGGCTTCTGTGGGAAGCCAGAGCGGGTTGAATTCGAATTTCCATACTTTACTTCGTCATTTCGAGCTGGGTATGTCTTAATGTTGTCGCTTTCCCGCTATAATCTCGACACAGAGTTGCAAAGGTATGATGATAGCTTGTATTCAAGCTCTTCCGGCCCCTTCGCGTTTCTCGTAAACCCCCAACGAAGAAGCCATCGCTCACTTATGTCTGAGTTCGTTGCTTGGTTGATCAATCAATGCTCTGGTGGATCCCTCAAACTTTGATTTCGAAAACGGTGTCTCCAGTGACGACAAAGCTACGTAATGGGACAAAATCCTGCACAAGAAAAAGGAGTTATGTCCTAGTAGGGCGCTGGGATCTGCATCCTAGATTTTTCCGGATACGCTCCAACTCCTTCTTCCCGTATTCAGGATCAGCACCACCGTCCAGTAATAGCTGTACAACTCGTTGATTTCCTGCCTTGCGTGCAGCTTGAAGAGGTGTACCAAAGTTCCCGCAGCTTGACTTGAAATCAGCCCCCCTAGACCGTAGTAATTGAGCAATCTCTTCTTGACCTTCGTAAGCTGCTATGATAAGAGGGCTGCCTTCCATCTCACTAACAGCATTGATATCTGCTCCTTTATTGATAAGTAATTCTAATACCGATGGGCATCCAGAATAGACGGCCTCGTGTAATGCAGTATTCTGACGGTCGTTGATAATAGTAACATCTGCCCTTCCATCAAGAAGTACTCTCACGGTCATTAGATGCCCGGAATAAGCGGCTTCATGTAACGCAGTGTTTTGACGATTGTTGGTCGCATCGATGTCCGCTCCTTTATTAATGAGTAATTTTACCACTTTTGAGTGTCCGGCAGACGCAGCCACATGTAACGCTGTGTTGTGATTCCGATCTACAACAGAGGCGTCGGATCCAGCTTCAAATACCATCTGTGCTTTTACTATTGTCTCAGCCCCGTCTGAACTTTCAGCTACGCTGTGAAGCACAGTACCATCACGTTTCCCTGCTCGTGCATTGACATTAGCCCCTTTGGCCAATATCAGCTCTACCGCCTCTAGTCGACCTTTCTCCGCTGCATAGTTTAATACGGTATCAAGCCATGAAAGGTCACTATTCCCATCTACTCCTACCTCAAGCAGCAGTTGCACACATTCCATACCACCGTGAGCTGCAGCCAGTTTTAGAAGGGAACCATCTAATCCAATCTGAACTTTGCAGTCCCTAGCATGTTCCAAAAGTAACAGCACCATATCCCAACGATTTCTCTCTGCTGGAGCTTGCAGAGCGGTTCTATACTCGCTACCATGGTCTCTGGTGTAAACTTCTCTTTCGAGTAGCAGTTGCACTGTTTCTATATTGCCCGCAGCTGCAAAGTGATGTAGAAGCCTAGAGTAAGTTCCAACATTGACATTACAGTTAGCACGGTACTTTATGAGTAGCTGCACCATTTTCCAATCATCTATAGATGCTGCTATTTGTAGGGCTGTTACATCTCCATTTTCCAGAACTTCGGTATCTGCCCCGCTCTTCAGAAGGACCTCAATTGAATCCAAGTACTGTTCATGAGTTGCGAGCCTCAGATCCTTAGCGCCTTCTTGCCTCTCAATGTGTATTGCATTCTTTTGAAGCGTTTGAACTAGTTTTGCCCTGGACCTTATTTCGATCCATAAACTTTTTTCCTTTGCGGATAAGTTCAGATGAAAGTCCGGAAATTCCGAGGGATCGTGTAGCAACATCCACGTTGGCGCTGCCTGGAGCCTCAAAGCTGCTAGCCTAACACCTAGTATCAGTGGAGGGATGGCTACTCCAATTCTAACGTTCGCATCTGCTCCGTTATCTAAGAGAAGCTGTATCATGTGTGCGGAACCGTTCTTGGTTGCTAACTGTAAAGCTGAGTTGTATTCTTGGTTGTTCATACTGGCGTCTGCCCCATAATCTAGCAGCAACTGTAATACTGCCGCATTGGATTGCTCAGTCGCCCTGAGGAGTGCGCCTGTGTCATTCGCATTTGCGCCGTGTCGCAGTAAAAGTTGCACCCCGTCTAAATAATCTTTATCTATTGCTATCTGCAACGCTGTCTCATGGCGATAACTTCTTATATTGACATTGGCCCCAAGGTCAAGCAGTGATTGCATCACATAGAGGTCAGATGATCCAGTTGCTCTAAGAAGTGGGGGGTTCTCTTTGCCATTTGTATCATTTACGTTAGGCCCGTGTTGCAGTAAAAGCTTCACCACATCTGCATGACCCTTTCCTATTGCTATTTCCAGCAGCGAATCGCGATCTTGATCTCTCGTATTTATTTCGACTTCTTGGTCTAGCAGTAGTTGCAATAGCGTTGTGTCGGACTTTTCAGTTGCTCTTAGAAGACGGAGGTCCAGTCTTCCGCTCGTATCATTTACCTTTAGCCCGTGTTGCAGTAAAAGCTCGAACACGTCTGCATGACCAGAATCAACCGCCGCGAGTAATGCCAAGCGGTAGTCCCCGCATAACATATCAACGCTTTCTCCAACGGATAAAGGAGTTGACACCACACTGATGCTACCTTGGTTGGTAGTAATCTGGATATATTCCTTGTTCAGCGCTAGTCGTACTAGACTACGAGACCCTAGATACGATCCGACTGTGAGTGCAGCTGAGCTATTCTGACGCCAATTTCCAGACTTCAGGTAGTATCGCAGACCGATAATATAATTATGACAGTCAAGAGCGGTCCAAAGAACCCGTTTTGATGGTGTATAGCAAATCTGTAGTATTTTCGTGCAAAGGTCCTGATATTCTAGTCCGGTTTCATCAAAGTGGAATACCCAGTGCTTTGTTGCATAATTCAAGAAAGGAAAACTATCCCTCAAAGTTGACAATTTCTTTTCAAAGTCTTCCTCGGTGAGCTCCTCAAAGTCTTTCAATGAGATATACCAAATGCATCTTTGATACAGTACTAGATCGGCGTGAACGATCGATAAGCAGTGTTTCCACACTTGCTGCGAGGGACTGGTATTATGCAGTGCGCCACTCAAAAACTCCTTTCCCGTTTGATGAACAAGATAGACTTTGGATCCAATGACCCGAATGAAAAGACCGCATAGATTCCTCAAAGTCTGTTCGACACAGGGTTCGAGGTCACGTTCAAGGTCCTTCAAAGTTCCGTGACGCTCTCTGATAGACATTGCAACATTGATTTCGTCCAGTGTTAGCGGTCTGAAGGCTGCAATGATGATTTGAAGTATTAATATCGCCTCATCCTGATCGGGCGTTTGATTGAGTATCTTCTCATACATTGCATCTAAAGACTTGGGTAGGTTTTCTAGTATTTCATCGAATGCGCTCTCGGATGCCTTTGTGCTTTTTTCAAGCATTTCAATCGTCAGCGACGCCCAGAGAAAAGTTCGGTCAGCATTGCAAATCAGATGATTCTCTAGCTTCTTCCGAATTGTGCCGGATATTCGTCTTACAGATTGTAGCTTGTCTAATCTCTCTCTTATGGCCAGCGTAATATCACCCGTAATTGCTCGAGTCTCATCTTCCGCCTTTAACCTGACGGTTCGAACCTCGAAGAACCCATTTTCGATGGACGGAAGCGGACGGCTGGTGACAATGAATTTCAGAGAAGTTTGACACTGAATGCCTGCGCGACTACTTGAATAATAGGAGGTTAGGGAACTAATCAGGAGGCCTCGTGTTGTCTCTTCACATTCATCTAACCCGTCGATGATGCAGACAACAGTTTCTAGACCTGAATTCTCGACGGATGTGATGAAAATTCCCCATAGTGTAGCAAACTCTTCTGTAAACTTTTTGCCCTTCGAATGGAACTCTGGCATGGCGTAGTCAATAAGTTCAGGTCGATATTTCAAGAGTTGATGCAGGATGGCAGATAGGACCAAGGTGCCGCTCTTCTGCTCATCGTTGTCATCTTTGCAGAAGAAGTAGCATACTAAGCTCTGGGAGGCAGTTTCGCTGCTTCGCAATTCCTCAACAAACTCATCAACTAGAAAGGAAGACAGCACGGACTTCCCGCATCCCGGATCTCCCGATACCCAGAGAAGGCTGGAAGACTGTTTCTCTGTCCACTCTCGGTAATGCGGATGATCCAAAAACCACATACACGTTCCAGTGGCTCTCTGTGGATTTCGTTGCTTATGTTTGTAGTAATCAGATTTACAGAGGCTCTGCAAACACGTTTTCTTGCCATCTGATAGAACTGAAAATATCATCAGAACTTCTGGCACATGACTATTCTCATCAGGTTCTCCTACTGCTTTGTTGGCCTTTATCAATACTGCAGCGAGTCTTCCCAAACCGTTTCAGTGCTGCAGTCATCTTGGAGTACCCGGGGTCGTCGCGCCCCACAAATCGAGATATAGCTTTGTGATCACCGGTCATGGTATCTTTCAATTCATAGTTGGGCATATCCAAGCTTGCCGAAGCACTCGACACTGCCTTTGTTTTGTAAGCATAGGACCGAGGCGGATTCGGGTACTCGTCACCTTGTTGCCTGCCAGGACTCGCATACCGTCTGATTCTATGACGGAGTATATCGAAAATCTGCCCTTCTTTTCATTGTCTATTCTAGAGCCAACCGCAACTTACTCTCTGCTCACAAGAAAACCCGATGCAGTTTTCACAAAATGTTCATGATTAGCTCAACAGCAAGCTTTCCCCGCGCTGATTCGGAATCATCCAACTCAAACCGCAGAAGATCCGCCTCTGCTAAGTCCGATTTCGTCCTATCACCGACCATTCGTCCGATACTGAGCATCATTCGTCCTATCGCCGGCCCTCTCAAAGCACGAAGCAGGTCTAACATGTGGCTTGAATCTCCCCTTGAAGGTTGTGGCTGACCATCGAGGGAAAGAGCGCAAAATCCTATGAATCCTCCCGATTTTTGTACATAAGCCCTTCTTAGCATGACAATGGCGGATTGGTCCATAAATATACAAAGGAGGATGATAGAAGCACGACTCAAAAACCAGACTTCACAAGAACATCCGTCTTCCCCCTAGTCTCCACTTCTCAATAATCTCAACCTCAACATACGAGCCATCAGAAAATGTCTTCCCTCAAACCAATAACCCTCCACGGCCATCGTAAGAAACAATCTACATCCAAATCTTCAATTCTACTAACCGACCGCAGCGGGACCAAACCCATGGAAAATCGCTCTCCTCCTCGAAGAGCTCAACGTGCCCTACACGACCCAAATCCGCACGACTCCCGAGCTAAAGCAGCCCGCCTTCCTCGCCCTAAACCGCAACGGCATGTCGCCCGTAATCGAGGACCCCAACACCGATCTCCTACTCGCCGAGGTAAATGCTTCGCATCCGCAGCCAAACAAACCAGCTAACCCAGCACCCAGTCCGGCGCCATCATGGACTATCTCCTCGAGCAATACGACACCTCGAAGCTGATCTCCTTCTCGACTTTGAAGGAGCAATACCTCATGAAACAATGGCTGCAATTCCAAACAACAACCCAAGGACCCCTCCTGCAACACATCTTCCACTGGGCCTTCCTCACCGCCAACCCCACCGCGCGCGCCAGCTACGTGAAAGACTTCCGGCGGGTGCTGCAAGTGCTGAACGACGAGCTGGCCGAGAAGCAGTGGCTCGTGGGCGGTAAATGCAGCGCCGCAGATCTGAGCTACGTGGCCTTCCACTCGCGCTTGGATTTCATCATGCGGGAGGACGCGCCGGACGTGGCGAAGGAGTTCCCGCACGTCGACGCTTGGTATAAGCGGATGGGGGAGCGGGCGGCGGTGAAGAAAGTGCTAGCGGATCTTGTGCAGGCGTTTAAGGTCATTGCGGCTAGGGGCGCTGATGTGCCGGGGACGAAGTAGGTGCAAGCAGGAATGGGAGAGCGTGGGGGAAGCGTGAGCTCGGGTTTTTTTCCTGACATCGGAAAGGCGGTGCAGATCAGCGGGACGAGAAAAAGTGAGACCACACTCGGCGCAAGTCGGTGTGCCCAAGTTGCTGGACGCTTGAGTCGGACCACTAGACGAAATGGCGGTTGCATTGCTGATCCCCGACATCAAAGCCGTATGAGAGAATAAATTGATGAGATTGGCTCTGGCCGCAATGACAGTGACGTTGCCATCGTTAGAGTGAGTCTGTGTATTATCGATGCTGTACCATTCAAGGCAAGATACTGTCACACATCATGTCTTACCCATATGGATCATCTCCAGGTCTCCAGCCGGTTCCATCTAAACCATGTCAACCGGGGCCCCTCAGATACCAGCCAAAGCCTCCTCAGAGGCGAAGCAAAGAGGAGAGAGATTTTCTTAGACGGTGAGGAGAACAAGCGACGACAAGTGACAACTGCCACACCGGACACAAGGCAAAAATCCAAACTCCGTGCAGGTATACATGTCAAGATCTTCAATATTACTCTAAAGCTGACCGATGTTCTGTGCAGATATTTTTGGAAGCCTGCTGGGTGCTGGAAAGGTGGATTTTGCCCGTTCTTGCACGAGCAGACGCCTCTGCCACCTCCCAGCGGATCCAACGTTCTCGCGCCCCATGATTCCGGATTACAGGCGGCAAAGTTGCCACCTCTTACGGGGCTCGAAGCTTCCGCACCTGATGATCCTGAATTGCAGGCGTTAAAGCCTGGTGAGCCGGTGAAAGGAAGTCCGGCTTGGAAGGAACATGTGTCGAAAATTCCGTGCAGGTATGTTTATTACTTTTCATGAGACTATCAGACCAATTAAAACGCTCTCGAGATACTTCAACACGACTGCTGGGTGCTTCAAAGGCGATAGCGGCTCATATTTGCACCGAAGAAAACCTTCGCCACCTGTAACGGAGAAAGATGTGCCCACCGTTACTTACCTCAAGCATGATGCAAAAGCAAAGAAAAGAGCAGAGAATATAAAAAAGAATGGTCCCGAGCTTTGGAGGATTATCTTGGCAGAGAGAGTGAGAGTAAGTGAACAAAGAAATCGAGGCAGCTATGAACCGCAGTTGGGAAGGGGCACAAGACAGAGATCTAGACGAAATCGAACTTGGCCACGTTACCAATGCTATCTCTGAATGGCAAGGGCAAAGTGTATTTCCAATGCTGGACGAGGCAGATAACAAAGATGATGGTGGAGAATTCGACAAGCTATTCGAAAGTATACTCTGTAAATGCACGGATCAACAACAACAACAGTCTGTCCGAGAGAACCGTCTCGATGATACCTTATGGCAGTCATTCACCCCGCAGACCCGACAGCTCATTATCGATAAGAGCTTTGATAACCTGTCTCGATATGATGTAGAACCTGATCTACGTATGTCGCTGACTCTGGTCAACAGTCTGCAGAATCTGCCTAGTGCAAAAGAGGAAAAGGGGACAGGATGGTACATCGGAGTCGTGTCAGATATGTCGGACCCAGTGGATGAGGATTACATAGGACTCTATGTGGGGCAATCACACATCGTTCGGATGCGCATTGCACGACACTTGTGAGACAGGTATACGAAAGGCAGTTTCCACTATAGGACGACCCGCCGAGTTGATAAGTCCGTACGCTACGTCACGCTTGGACTGATCAAACATTGAAGGCCTAGAAGAAACCCCCAAGACCGTACTCCTTGATATTGGAGAGCTTTTTCTCTCTGCCTGTTCTTCCAGACGCTGGCTCCAATCATCCTTGAGCAATACCTCCCAGAAGAGACGATCGAACACAATTCGATCGGACTGAACAGGAAGGACCCTCTGCATCAAGGACTTCGCGTTTCATTGAATCAAGGTCCTGATGCCGCGTGGGCCACATGCATTGATCAAAGCGTTCGAGCCTTGCATACTCAGCATATGAAGAGCATTCACTGAACGTCTTACATCCCAGCCGCGCGCAAGAACAGTAACACATATGTCTCTGCACGGGATCCCGTATTGGCACTTGGGGGACGATCCATTGATCCTTGCTCAATGCGTCCGGTGTAAAAAAAAGCGACAACGCGATCCTGCATCGTTTGTACGCCAGAAATGGATCGGGATATGTTATAAGAAATGGCCCCATGCGAGGATTGTCAGGCCGCGACGAAGGCGGAGTCGTAAAGCAATACGAAGGACAAAATTCCGTCCTGTCGATCCGATGGTCCGATCCCTTCAACTGGTACAGGTGAGGGCACAATACAAGCGCAACAATCCAACGGTGACAGATGCGGGTCTTGTGGAGTGTGCAGACTCGGAAGGTGATAATAGTGAGTGAAGTTGGAATGTCTTTGAAGTGTTGCTTTCTAGTAGCAAACCTGCACAGCATTATGCACGCTAAGCGCGAAGTCAGCCAGCGAGTTTATATAGTATGCAATGACATCCTCTGTAAACCTCGAATTGACGCACTCATGCCCAAAAAACAGGGCCGTCTCTCTGTGCTGTGCCCTTATGAAAGTCTGACAACCTCTTTTGCGTCCCATCTTGGCGTTGTTGCCCAAGCCCTAGGTGTTCATGGCTATACAGACGAGCTTTGTGGGTTGGAAAACGCCAAATCAGCGCCTCGAAGTGTGGCCGATATGGGTATCATGCAATGCAACAAATCCAAACATCTAGCCCTCAGCAGCTCGAATATCCACAAGCCACGGCAACTGCACCAGCCTCCTTCTCCGTACCGTGCATCGCCGCATTCATGAAAAAGCGTCCGCCTCCCCCTCTCGATCTCATGCTCATCCCCTTCACAGTGGCTCGTTGCATACCACCTTTCTCTCCTGCGCTCCTTCAATTTGCTCATCTCCTCCTCCTTTGAGTCCTCCCAATCAAGCTCCGAAGCCCTCAACCCCGACAACTTCTCCACAACCACACTCCTCCCATTATCAATGTCTGTAAAATGATTCGACCTCTCGTGAATGTTTCTGGGCTCACGCCGGACATGCCTCGAAAGAGAGGGAGAGAGTATTGACCAATTTTTCCTCGACTCTGGCGGCGATCAGAGTTTACTAAATCGGGTTTAGAAGAGTGGTACGAACTATCCTGGTGTAATATCATCAACGAAGACTTCATCGGGTCTTTTGTATGGGGAAAATTCCCTCATGTGCGCTTAACGTAAGCTTGGTATTGTATGTAGTATTGCTGTGAAGAGATTCGTTGATTGGTAGGGTTTTTCGGGCACAAATTTGGTAGCAAGTTGCAAAATAAGAGTATCTATGCCACTGCAGATACTGCAGTATTCGTCGCAACCCTGGAGTGAACACCAATCGATTGCTTCACATACAAATTTTGGTGGTAAAGCATGCCGACGTGTTCGTGATAGGACTCTCCCACATACTGTACCCCCTGAAGTTTCCCCGGAGGCCCCTGGGCTCTGGAGATCAACCCCCCAAAGTGCCTCGCAAAGCACGCCCCCAAAGCACGCCCTCAAAGCACCCTTCAAAGCAACGAATGGTACATGTTTTACCGCTTAGACTCGTATTGGAAGCAATGTACCCCTTCCTGCTGTGAAGGGTGCTCTGGCTTTGCGGGATTTGCTTTAGGGGGTGCTTTGCAGGCGCAATCGCGAAGCATATTTTGGATAGAGCGCAACGATATCTCCACCAAAACATGGTCGTTTGGAGTGATTGAAACGGTGTTCGAATACGTTTATCAACTTTGAGAGGTGTTGATGCAAAGTGCATGCACTGCGAAAAGCTCTCCACTAATATATTGTACTAGCGCCATTAGCAATCGACTCCCTGTCATCTCCCCCCTATTTTTTGGCAGTTGAGTCACGTGGCATTGTTTTTCGGAACTTTTCCGCTATTTTAAAGTTATTTACATCAATAAGAGTGACAGTTTTAGAAATTGCGACTTTAGCTCAGTTGGGAGAGCGTCAGACTGAAGTTCAACTCCGGTCCATACCATCTGAAGGTGTACGTGAATATTCCACAATTGCCACAAACATCAATTAACATTCATTAGCATCCGTTCGATCCGGGTAAGTCGCAAACTTTTTGTTTTTTTACGCTGGGACAGCATGATCTCGATACTTGGTGATGGTGCGCTGCGTTTCCCGCGGGATTTGCCAAGCTCTACTTGCCACCCGACAATCAGACAAAAACATCACTTATAAAGATCAACGCTCCATATTCAGACACCCCTCGACCCCTACTTAGACCCCCTCGTATACAGCCATCATAACGTCCAGGAATTACAAAGAGGTGGAAGCTCGGTTCTCTGAAGCTATTGACGCTATTCGCCATCGCGATGTATGTTCTGACCAATGTTGCGCGAGAATTCGTCGTTCCTTACCACAGACTCCGAAACCGATACCTGGGCACATCATCTAAGTCTGAAGTGTCCGGATTGCATTTGCGACGTCTAGAACTTTATCAAGAGGAGGCTTTACACCGGTACTTGAAAGAATAGGATGATATGGGCCTGCCTCAACTAAATCCTAGTCGACAGCCAAGATCACACCCAAGAGGGCCTCAAAATTGGATACGACGCTTCCCAAAATGGCATGAAGACCTTTACAGATTTAAGTGGAAGACTATGCCTGCCAATCATGGTAATGTACATGATCCGGTCGTGATTGGTGAGCATTTGAATCGATAGAAGTTCAGATTGCCAAAACCGGTGCAACACCATTAATCGCAAACATAGGATGATTTACTCAACATGAACGTCGACAAAGTTCATAAGACCTGCCCCAACAATCGTGAATCCTGCACGGTAATTAAGCATGTCAATGGTGATGGGGCAAATATTCCACCACGGGATCTTCAATAGCATTGAAATTCAAGGCACAAGGGCTGAGAACAACGTCCGCAATAGCGTCGTATTTATACAAATGATTGGACTAGTTATGAATGGATCCCATTGTTTGATCGGGCGTCTAAGAGACACTAAAGGACTCCCCGGTGTATGCTCCTTTTGAACGGTCATTCATCACACCTTACCTTTGAATTTATCAACTTCTGTCTCAAACGGCAGACTGCGACACTCAATACTCCATTGCATGAAACTCATTTGCTCCAGCCACTTGATGTTGAAGTCTTTCAGCCCATGAAGCACTAGCATTCTGAAGCCGTTAACGAAGCTGTCAGCTTAGGTGATCAAGCCTCACCGAACTTGAATTCTTAGCCTCTTTCAATAGCTTCAGACAACCTTCAGAGTGACCTGGAAGTATTCTTCGCTCTCGGATCGAACATGAGAGCAGGCAATAGAGCAGGTCTTGTCGTTGTTGGTGATGCCGACGGCAGAAGCGAGGGTAAGGTACCAATCGTTCGTCTTGAATGTGCCATCGACTTCCATAAGAAGGTAGCTTACGAAGCGTTAAGCGAGTGCTATTTACCACTGCTCCACCATCGAGATCTGTTCGACAACGCGGATTCTGTTGGTGTAAGACAAATATTATCAGAGGAGGATGGCGTGCTTGGTTACAATGAGCGTTATATGGCCGACCCCTCCGTCGGAAGAAACTGCTTATCCTGCCCTTTTCTGTTCAAATCTCTCTCCCAGACATGATGAACCCCTACTCTACATGACAGAGCAATACAGCCATCAATCCTCTCACCTACAGCTCTCTATTCGACACCAGACTCTTAACCGACAGGACAACCCTATGGATTGAGGATGAAAGCGAGCGATCCATGACTCTCAAACACTTCTCTTGATTCCCCGGACCCATTCCTCGACGTTCAACATTGGCTGTTCTGCAGCACCCCAGCATCGAATTTTCCTCTGAAGAAAGATCACAAGGAGGCTGATATCTCGCTATTCTGCTGACGGCAATGTCGAGTCTACATGCTTTGAGGTTTCAAATACTCGCAACCAAACCGAGCGAGCCGGTGCCAATGCAGATGTCAGAAGCGCAGCAAGATGTAGGATATATCTCTGCTACAGTGCAGAAGGTCAGTTACAAGGATGGAATATTCATGATGAGTCTAGCTTTCGGCGTGCATCTTACTGACCTCTTGTCCAGTGGCTTCAATCAGATCAACAAGCAGTCCTCTTTGACCAAGCCCTTTTCCGCTTCAATCCTAGTCATCGGATTCTGCAGTCAAGTCGAAGAAACCGACAGCGATTACATACAATGCAACTACGATCTTCAAGCTACCTTCAGCATAGTTTGCCCCCTGGCCATTCGCTCCAGGGGTGCTGCTATCGCGGCTGCCGTTGAGAATACTATTTTAGATCGTTTGGTGTGGCTTGAGATCAGAGCCGCATTGTTGAAGTCTCTCAGGGGTTCAGATCTGGGAGATTTGCAATTTGGCCCTCTTGTGTTTAAAACCCTATCTAGATATCTAGGAGTGCTTGAGCGATGATCTGAGACAGCAGGCGCTGGATTGCCTTCTTTCTCCCATTAGTCGATGTTCTATTGACCGTCGCGCTGTTTTTCAATATGGTAGCCTAGCAATCTTGTCAGAACAAAACACATGACTTTTTACCATCGGTGGCGTACTGGCATCTGCCTCTATTCAAATCACACCATTCATCGACGACGCCACTATGCACAGGAAGGCGTGAACGCAGCGAGGTGAATCACGTGAAAACTTTATTCAGCAAGCGCTATATTTACTATTCATCTGTGATGATGAGAACGAGTCTATAGTCAATGGTTTGAGCGTATTGGATGAACAATTCAACGGTTACTGATGGTTGGGAACTTCCTAAGCTCCTGCAGAGATGTTGGCTAGAGCTTGGTAGTATTGCTACATCGAGAAGTCAGGGCTGGCGAGAAGCACGTGGGATTTGACTATCATCGCCCATACAACCTCGGGCAGCAGCCGTAGCGCAGACGGTTGGTGAGTTTTGTCACGGCGTAAGGTATTGAAATAGTGGCGAGATCTCATAGACTTGTTTAAGGGTGGTTTGTTGTCTCCTTGAGTCGAGCCAGATGAGTAACGCCGTGCAGTATGTCTTTGTTGGTTTTGACAAGAGTTTATCCGAAGACGAGATATCACGCGATCAATGCCTCTAACCCACAGGCATGGACTGTGAAATTCACCCTTTTTGAGGGGACATCAGACATCTACTATCAACTTTCCGAGGTGAGCTGGAGGCATCGGCTTGCTGGATAGATATGTCCTCATGTTTCGCCCCTCGTGTTGATGTATTCGCCATTCTTACTTCCGGACCTGGTACTCGGAGAACTTAGAGAGAGGCTGATATAAGAGCAGAGAAAGCCACCTGGGCTCTTCTGGATGCCTCTTTCTAGCTTTTCGTATAATTCCTCGGCGGCCACTCCGGTGCAGGCGCTGAAAGCAAAGCGCATATATCCTGCTCGACTTCATTAGCACGACCACTCTCAAAAACCTGAGACCTGTGACCAACTTTTCTCCTCCTCCTAAAATCATCATACAACCCCAACCACACCCTCTTATCCCTACAATCCCACTCCTGTCCTTCCATTCCCTTCTTGCACCTCGGCGTCATATCCCCAATCAGATTGTGCGGCCACATAATCCACGGCTTCGGAAGTGGCCAATCAGAAAAGTGTATCAGACTTGCTTCTTTCAGTACTTGCTCGGGGTCCCATGTATCATGGTTATTCCCGAGATAGTTGTTGTGGGTTTTAGCCCGGAACTCTCCACTCAACAAGCCATATTTCCGATGCGGCAGCACCATGGCGCTATCACCATAGAAATAATTCAAAATTTCCATATCATATTCCCCTGCCCTCCTCTTCCCCTCCATCGCAGCCTCCATCAACCGCTGAAACTCCGCCCCTGACGGCTCAAGCAAGATAAACAACGACGTTAACGCCTTAATGCCCGGCAACACCCAGTACGCCCTCATCATCGCCACCGGTGTCCTCGGTAGTAAAAACAGTTCGTCCAAGTGCTGTAATACCGTCACATCCGAATCCAAATGAATGATACGCTCATACTGCGTCTGGCCCCACGCCAAAAACTTTGTAAAGCTCGAATTCCACGTATCATCATTCAACAGCCGCATCTGCACAGGTATCAACTTGACGTTGTACCAATCTCTCGCTTTGACAAGAAGCTGACTGTCTCTATCCCTCGTATCCGAAATCTCCGTGTCCCACTCTTCCGGGTAGAATAGTATGCGATCAGCTTTGCTGCCTAGACGCGAAAGTGCCTCGAAGACCATGACTGAATTGCAAAGGTAGGCGCTGCTGGTGGCATATTGACTGTAAGTGTAGCGGGACCAATCGACGGACTTGTAGCGGATGGAGGGAGCATGAATGGGAGAGCGGTAGGGAAGGAGGGATATTGGTGAATAGAGGTAGAGGAGAAAGGAGAATATGGGGAGGAAGAGCCACCGAGAGCGGCGGGGGAGCCATGATCGGCTTGAGCGGTACGGGGGTGGTTGGGCGGATTTGGGCGAAAGGGTGAAAATTGCTGGCATGGTGGGGAGAGAAGGTCCATCATGTCAAGATCTGGAGGTAGACCAGCGATAGAGGGTGTTCAAAGCCATCCAAATATTGGAATGGTTCTAAGATCTTGAAGCATTAAAAGGTGAAGTCCAGTCAGTCAGCGAGCACTTCAGTTCTCAGACGTGCCAGCGTCGCTAAGCCCCTTCGGGTTAGCGCCTCCAGGCAAGCGAGCACCAGAACACAAAGCTTGATTACTAATACAACCTTGCCTGCAAAAAACCACTTTTCATACAGCTATAGTTTGAAATTCTTAATATTCTCATGTTTGCTTAACTTGGACAACGACAGGCCCTTTTAAAGTCATAGAGAAGGCCCCTCTGCTTGTGTTGAATAAAACGCAATCTTCTCCGTAACTCCACATAATCTACTTTAAACCAAATCATCATCTTCTACCCATCATGCGAAATGCACTTCCCAAGCCAAACCCATGCCTTGATACCATCCCAAATATTTACAACAAGGCCGGCGTGTGAACAATTCTCCCTAGGAGAATCCCGCTTATATACATGTAACTTCAAGACACTTTATGACCTAGTATATCAAGTTATAAGTTAGATCGGTCAAGATATGAATCTTCGAAGATGGTGGAAAAATAGGTGGTCGAAGTATTAGCCTGGGTAAAGTGCCTTGGTAGCGAAGAAGCATGAGGACACCCCAATTATAATCCAAAGTTGTAATGTAATTATGCAACACCTTTATCATAAAGCGTACCACTCACGCACAACAGCCATCACTGGGCCTATCAAGGCTCGCGCAGTGATGGCCAGTGAACCAAGAGTAAACAAAAGCCAACCGGGACTCAATATCTCTGACAGGGATATAATATCAAGCGGGACTCGCTTCTCAAGGTATTCTGAAAGCACCAGGCTCACTACTTCTTCTTCCCACCAGGAGGATTCATGGTTCCAAGAATGTCATCAAAGCTCTTTCCAGGATCATACATGGATACTGGTCGGGCCCCGCTTGGCGCGACATTGGCGGGCATCGGCAGCGCCTCCAATCCTAGGTTTACCGAGTCTCTTTGACTTCGTCGGGTAGGTGAACTCCTTCGTGAGCCAGGCCCTTCATATGTGACAGGCAAATGATGCGGTGACAGGTCATCGTAGTGATCAGCTTGTGAGATAGGCGCCGAGGCCATATCATCATATCCAGTCCATATGTCTGCAGCTTGCCAGGCGTGACTTCTATGGTATATACCATCCACGCCATGGTCGACAACATCTGCAGGTAGACTCACCACGCCAGCACCCCCTGCGATACCGTACCAGCTCTGTTTGATACTGGACTTTTCCTGAATCCATGGTGCACCACCTTTTGGAACTTCGCAGAGAAAATATTCCACTCCTTTTGTCCATCTCAGACCCGGAGCGTCCACCACCACTAGAGGTAAAGCTTGAAGAACGGCGTATAGGAATATCCATTGCCCGTATCGTAGATCAGACATTTCGTCAACGGAACAGTCGTGTGCTGATCTTCGCTCGAATAACATAAAGGACTCTAAAAAGGGCGTAGACTTGACAGAATCACGGTTGTACGACTGCATGAGAGCTTGATTGATCTCATTGTCCTTGAGCTTCTTGGCGCTCTCTTTTCTCTGTCTCCTTGCGTCCAGTGAACCGAATTCTCTTCGTGTGGTGGATAGAGATGGTAGACGAGGGATATCAAACGGCATAGGCGGCTGTACAGGAGGAGTGCTGCGATCATACTCGTTCATTAATCTGCGAAGAGCGCGTGGCGCAAGTTGCTGTCCATCATTTGGCTCAGAATTTCCTAACGAAGGCAAATCGATCGACCGAGTTGTGAGCGAAGTGCGGTCAACAAGAATATCGTAAAGATCAGAGAAATCTTGATATAGCTCTTGAAGCAGAATTCGGTTCAGACCACTTTCTTCAAACTCGTTCTTCTTCGACTTCGCCTTTGGAGGCCAGGCGCCGTATTTTTCCCGATAGAATGTTAATATGTGTTTTCGCGTTGCCGTAAAAGACATTTTCCAGGCCTTGAAGCTAATTATCTTGCTCTCGGAACTAGTTGAAGAATTTGCGATTCCAGCAAATAGCGACGGGAAATCAAATGTCTCTAATCGCGAGCGCACATTTTTGAGGCGAGCATCAAGATCTAGAGTCGCTCGTTCCAGTCGCTGATGGGTAATCGACGAAATTAGCGCGAATTTTGGGCTTCGAAGACTAGTGATGTCCTCGTATTTGCCAACTGCGTGAGCAAATCCTTCGTTATACAAGTCCCAGAATCGCATACGCTCGCCTAAGACAATGGCCTGGATCGTCTTCTCACGACTCCCTCTAACGTCTCCCACACTGAAATCTTTTACAAAATGAGCGAAGTTCCCTGCTGTTTCTTCACCAAGCGTAGAGCCATCCATGTTTGTAAACTCATATCTCTGCAAGAGGTCCGCTAACTTTAGTAAGGTTGAAAAGACTGTCGGCGCATGAGTGGTTGCGACCAGGGGTCGACCGGTCAGAAAGGCAAAAACATTCCGCACAGCAACAAGTGTTTCAACGTCGTGTTGATCAAGACTGCGATGTGGTTTTGAGAGATCCGCCCGGAGGGGCTGTGGTAGGTACAGATGAATATCTTTGGGCAACTCATCGAACGTATCACTGAACGTACGCAATCCCATTGGGCTGGTATCGGATGACGTGCCTTGTTGTGGTGACGTAGGAGGTGATGTTGGTGTGTTCAATGAGAGCTGATGGGTTCTCTCCTCAAATGATGGAAAATCCAAATCACTTGGGCCTTGTATTGGGCTGTTCTGTGTTCCACTATGAGCTAAGGATAACAATTTCCTGGACGAAGCAAAGCAGCTTGAGTCAAGTCGAAACGATGGACCTATTCCAGGTATATGCGAGTGAAGGTAGACGAAGGTATCCCCGCGTTCATTCCAGAGTTCTGGGACCTAAACAGAGCATATCAGCAGTTGTTCACCAGCAAAGGTAGTTGTGAATCATTAACCTTTTGCAAATCCAAAAGTGGGGAGACGTCGTACGGCCTTTGCTGCTCCGGAGTAAGTACCCAGGCACGCGGAGACGCGTGCGCCTCGTCGGCTTCCTCAGCAGAACCATGTTTAGACCTTCCTGGCAGCCAGCTTATCCTCTTAGAAGCTCTTCTCTCTGATATTGGCGTTGCGGGCTGAGATAGGTATTTGGACGGCGAGGTTGGCCTACTGTTGGGGGCCAAACCTGATCTGCTTGCAGGTCTACTTGGATTCCCAGCCTCGGAGGTTGGAGTCATTGGCCGGAGGAAGTCCTTGGATGGTGATGCTGGCCTACTGCCATTACTACTAGTAGGCCTGCTGAAATTCTTCGGTGGTGAGCCTGACCGACTGCCAGCGGCGCTTTGTGGTCTGATCTTTCGGATCGAGCCTGGCGGTAGAGGCAGAGGCTTAAGGACCCCTGGAGGAAGACCATGATCGCAAATTGAAGAAGCGGAGCGTATAGGGTCAAAGGAAGGGCCCAAGTGAGGAGATTGTCCAATACTCGGTGTCCGTAGGTTTGGGGACGACGCTGAAGGTTGGAGAGTAGAGGTAGAGCTTTGATGTAGTCTGGAAGGACTCGGGGTTCGGGAATCTCGAGGGGCGTGAAAGGATGGCGGTCGCTGAAGGTTGTTATTGCTTTTGTCTGATGATGTGCTGCCCAGGGAGAAGATGGAAGAAATCCGTCTAGCGGATCTCTCCATTGCTGCGAGCCCCCAAGCTAGGAATAAGCTGAGGAGACCAGCTCCAATGTTATAAAGCGGCTGAGGTATTCCGAATTGGGTTCACCATGAACGGTTTATGAACGCGCGGAAAGTTGCGTTGCTCTTTCCTGCGGTTTTGGTCCGTCAATTTCGTTCCCTTTCATACATCGTATATATGATTATATTGTATAAATCTTGACCAGCGTCGAATAGATCAACTCTATCACCCCAGGTTCCGGTAGAGAGGACGCGACAAAAGGAATCGATGTTGTTGCAGGCGTTCCTGTTTTCAACCTACCACTGTACCTGGTAGGGCTGACGAAATCCCAGGAAATGCACCAATGGTGACGTCATTGGTCGTTGAGAAACCCAGCATGCTGGTTTCACTATCTCAAACAAACGAACTGAGTCAGAGCATTATTATCCACACAATGAATGGGTCCTCTAAAGCTTTGATCAACCTGCTGCGAGGGTGGCCGAATGCTTCGCTACTTCCAGCAACTCAAATCAAAGCAGCATCGTCAATTGCCCTCTCCGATCCCAGCATCTACACTCCAGCTCTATTGTATGGTCCCGACCCGGGCTATGAGCCACTACGACGCCAGATCGCCCAATGGCTCACACACTTTTATCAGACTCCCAAGGCCATAGACCCTAAAAGAATATGCGTTACTGGCGGTGCCAGCCAGAATCTTGCTTGCCTTCTTCAAGAATATTCTGATCCTCTTTACACCAGGAATGTCTGGATGATTTCGCCTACCTACTTCCTCGCCTGCCGCATCTTTGAGGATAGCGGTTTCCATGGCCGACTACGCTCTGTACCCGAAGACGAAGAAGGCGTCGACATTGACTTTCTTTCGCAAGAGATACACAAGAGCGAGCAAAAGGCGAGGGCCGAAGGGAATCTCAGGCCGGTATGAGAGGCAAGCAGTTTTGGCAGCAGAAGATCTGCCGTAAGCTATGTATTGAGCCTGGATTAACAATCTCGTTCAGACTCTTAAACCTCCACGTCCATGGGGCAAGATATACCGACATCTCATTTACGCTGTACCTACATTCGCAAACCCCTCTTCGAAAACCATGACCTTTCGACGGCGCCAACAGCTTGTCAAGCTCGCCCGGGAGTACGACGCCTTGATCATAACAGATGATGTCTATGATCAGTTGCAATGGGCAGCAACAGAGTCGTCTACTGATTCCAGCATGGAACACGCAGTCCTACCCCGAATAGTGGACGTCGATCGGGACCTCGATGATGGGCCAGAGAGGCTAGGTGCGGACGGTTTTGGAAATGCTGTCAGCAACGGTAGCTTCAGTAAAATCGCAGGCCCCGGATGTCGCTCCGGCTGGGCTGAAGGTACCGAGAAACTCTCCTACGGACTGTCGCAAGTGTGAGTTTTGTATGCCTAAGTAAAAGATGGCTCTGATTGACCAACGTGCAGTGGCTCGTCGAGGTCTGGTGGTGCACCTTCGCAACTGACTGCGACCTTCATGTCCACCCTCATCGAGTCAGGCGATCTTCAACGTCACATCTTCCAGACCTTACAGCCGGCATATGCCCGGCGATACAGCATGATGGTCGATGCTGTGGAGAAATACTTGTTACCTCTAGGCGTTACATTCCCTAACATGGGCCGCGATGTAGTGGGTGGTTATTTCATCTGGATTGCACTGCCCGAGCCTTTACAGGCGGAGGAAGTTGCGCTCCGAGCACGACAGGAAGAAAATGTGATCATAGCGCCGGGAACGATGTTTGAGGTTTCCGGAGATGATCAAGGACCAGACCTGAAGCGGAAGGTGAGGTTGTGTTTCTCTTGGGAAGAAGAAAATCTACTCAGCGAAGGGGTCGAACGACTTGGTAAGGTGATTTATCGATTACAAGGTACACAGAGGTATGGTCAGGGGGTAGTACAGCCACCACCGCAAAAGGACTTTGACGCCGGGGATTTTCGGTAATGGTCGGCCCAGCAAGCAAGGTTAAAAGCACATCGAGCACTTATCTTGATCCAGACCATGCGGTCGAGTTGGCAGATGAGGTAATGATGAAGAGATCAACTTTGGGTGCGACAGTCCTTTGTTCGATGATGCACGTTCGATTTCAAAAAGGCAGTGCAAGCCTAAGCCCAGCGCATGCACACTTCTACGGCCGATGGCAGGTGCCCCTCGCAGTATGCAACGCGCATGTACTGATCAGGAGGTGCTGCCTCTGTTTGGCAGATAACATTATTGTTGGATTGCGGCAAAGGGGGCCAAGATGGATGGAAGATGGGAGACGGGAGATGGGAGATGGGAGATGGGAGATTCGAAATCCGGGGTGCGGTACTAACTAATGCAAGTCACCCGGCTACCAGAGATTCCAATCTCCAACATGCTGAAGTAACCCTATGAGAATAGTGGCATCGTGAGCGGTCTCCTAGGCGCCGTTGTGACAGCAGAGCAGAACCTTATGACATTGGTCTTGCGACAGAGGGCCTGAGCCAACAGAATGCAACGTCCTTGTAGCACAGCATGGTTTAAATTGACGGTGTGATATTCGATGAAGACCATATGACGATAATATAACTGTAACCAAACCGAAGCGCTGAATTTGTTGTATTTTGATTGCTGCGTAATAATGAAGGACTGTCATGGTATTAATTTGAAGTTAAAGGGAGACAGACCCTTGTGGCTTTGGTGCTTGGGATTTATTGGGACTCCGGCACTCCGCTCCACCCCTGTTCCCCTGTACCGTAAGGTAAGGTACATACCTTAGTAGAGTAACGTCGGGCCGAGAGTAATTCCGACTGGCGCCTCTTTGATCAAACGACTACCTTACTCTAACCACTCATCCACTCAGACCTGCTGCCCTGCTGGTGAGGGTCATCTATTGATACACGCAACTCTAGATGAGCCTGATGAGGTCAAGATTACCTCGACAGTTTCACAGCCACTCACCCTCATCATAGGTACTGCGCATTGTGCATCGCGACCGAGGCTTGTGGGTCTGATATTCTACTGTGGTCTGCCCGCCGCCATCCATTCGGCACCTGCGCACTAGAATTCTACCAGACCTGCCGGGCTTACCGGTCCAGCAGAAGCACAAAGGAAGCAGGGTAACCATGAGCTTGATGTGCTGTGTTTCATCCCGGATAGAGCGATTCTCCGCGGTTTGGTGCGAGTTGGAATGGGAGCTGGTAACACAAGAATGGACAGGGCCTGGCGCTCGCTAAAGCCGCTACGCTTCAGATCAACCTCCATTCTTTGAGATGGCCGAAGAAATCCACCTGACTGGTCCATTCCATCATCAACCTCCTTCCCCTGACCACCAGACATTGCAATGTGACTTTGCTGGCCACCTGCACGGTACAGACCGAGAAGGCTCTCCCAATCATGCCAACCAGAACCATCATGGCGGGGAAAAGGTCGATATATATCCAGGCGGGTATGCCAGGAAGATCGAGGAGGAAACATCCAAGGAACAGACGCCCAATACCGAATCAGAGTATATACCCCCTAGTAAGGAGTATCCGGCGTTGCAAGGGTCATTTGTAAGTTGTTTATAATTGCAATCAAAGTTTGCTACATTAAGAACCACCGTCTCTTATCATTCACTTGGAATTAATTGCTGTTGTGTTTGTTGCTCATTATTACAGGTTGGCTTGATTGCCCCTATTCATTCATTCACTGTTGACTCAGATACCTCAACACGTTTTCTTCTTGGAGTAGCTCGACTGTTTTGCGAACTTCAACCATCTCTTGACAACTTCACCTTTCTACACTGAACCAGTCCATTCCTTCAACTACTTGATATCACTTAAAACAGTGCCGGTCACTAACAAAACTTATCAAGTACCAACATTCCTTCCGATACTTTTTCATCATGGTTGCTTTCTCAACCGTCGCGCTTTTTGTGACCTTACGATCTCTGCTGCTTCTGGCGCCAGCTTCACCGGTTGGAGCTTCGCCAGTCGCACATCCACTAAACGGCACACATGGTACAAACTCGTCTCAGCCAGCCACTGCAGCAGCATCCTCGAACTATTGGCTAGCGAACATTCAACGCCAGGGTGTCGTTGCCTTTGGGGCTCCCGGATTCCAGATCTACCGAAATGTGATGGACTTTGGTGCTAAAGGTTTGCCAAAACAACCTACCTTTGGGAACATGAAGCTGACGTACACTACTTTTAGGTGATGGTAATACCGACGATACTGCAGCGATCCAAAATGCTATATCCTCTGGCAATCGCTGTGGTCAAGGTTGCGATTCTTCTACAGTCACTCCCGCAATCGTCTACTTTCCTCCAGGAACCTATGTTGTCAGCTCACCGCTGAACCAAAACTACTACACGCAGATGATCGGCGATGCACTCACTCTCCCGACACTCAAGGCCTCGGCAGGTTTCGTGGGTATGGCGGTCATTGATGCCGACCCATACGTAAATGGTGTCAACTGGTTTACCAACCAGAACAACTTCTATCGTCAAATCAGAAACTTTGTCATCGACCTGACTGCCATGCCTCCATCGGTTGGTGCTGGTATCCACTGGCAAGTTGCACAGGCTACAAGCATCCAGAACGTTGTTTTCAACATGGTCCAAGGCGGCTCCAACAACAGGCAATCCGGCATTTTCATGGACAACGGATCTGGAGGTTTTATGGGAGATCTCGTCTTCAACGGGGGTAATTACGGAGCATTCTTAGGAAGCCAGCAGTTTACGAGCCGCAACCTTACTTTTAACAACTGTAACACGGGTATTTTCATGAACTGGAACTGGGTGTGGACGCTCAAATCCATCACAGTCAACAACTGCGGCGTTGGAGTTGATATGTCAAACGGCGTCACAAATCAAACAGTGGGATCGGTCTTGATTCAGGACAGCAAGTTCTCTGGAACGCCAAAAGCTATTCTCACCTCCTTCTCCACAAGCAACAACGTACCTGCCGGTGGAGGTACCCTGGTCATTGACAATGTCGACTTTTCGGGTGCCGCTACTGCCGTGGCTCATGCTGATGGTTCGTCCATTCTCGCTGGAGGTTCCAAAGTGGCATCATGGGCTCAAGGACACGCATACACCACTGGGACCGATGGCTCAGCCGGGAGCTCGACATGTAACGCCAATGCTCCTGCAGTCTCGGACTCTCACATTCAAGGACCCCTCGGTGCGACACCTAAACCTGCCTCGCTTCTTGACGGCAACGGAAACATCTTTGAGCGCTCCAAGCCACAATACGAGACCGTTCCATCTTCGTCATTTGTCAGCGTCAGATCCAAGGGCGCAAAGGGTGACGGAAGTACTGATGACACTGCGGCTATTCAAGCAGCCTTTGACTCGGCTACTGCAGACCAAGTTGTCTACTTTGACCATGGCGCATACATTATCTCCAATACGGTCAAGGTTCCCAAGAATATCAAGATCACCGGTGAAATCTGGCCCATCATCATGGCCAGTGGACAGGCCTTCTCCGACGCAAACAAACCGACTCCTGTCTTCCAAGTCGGTCAAGCGGGCGACACTGGCGCGGTGGAGATGAGCGACCTTCTCTTCGAGACCAAGGGCCCTCAGCCAGGTGCGATTCTCATCGAATGGAACGTCGCCGGCCCTGCTGGATCTTGCGGGATGTGGGATGTGCACATGAGAATTGGGGGAAGCGCCGGAACTGATCTGCAATCCGACAAGTGCACTAAGAACCCCTCCGCCATCGCTCCGGCAAACCCGCAATGTGAAGGCGCTTTCCTGATGCTTCACATTACCTCCAAGGCTTCTGTGCTACTCGAGAACAACTGGTTCTGGGCTGCCGACCACGAGCTCGACCTTGCAGATCACAACCAGATAAATATCTACAACGGACGTGGTGTTTTGGTCGAGAGCCAAGGTCCAGTCTGGATGTACGGGACCAGCTCCGAGCATAGCCAGCTGTACAACTACCAACTCGCCAACGCCAAGAACATTTACATGGGAGCCATCCAAACCGAAACTCCGTAAGCTCTTTCTCTCCTCCGAAGTCCCTACTTTAACAGACTAACCTCCACCAGCTACATGCAATCCAACCCCAACGCCCTCACTCCCTTCACTCCCAACCCCACCTTCTTCGACCCCACCTTCAGCAGCTGCACCACCGACTCGTGCAAGAAATCCTGGGGCCTCCGCGTTCTCTCCTCCTCCTCCGTCCTCATCTACGGCGCCGGCCTCTACTCCTTTTTCGACAACTGGGACCAAACGTGCACCCCCACCGAGAGCTGCCAGGAGAACATGGTCAGCATCGAGTGTTCGGCCGAGGTGTACCTCTGGGGTTTGAGCACAAAGGCCAGCACGAATATGGTCACGGTGGATGGGAAGGGGGTTGTGGCGCAGGGCGATAATAGGAGCAATTTCTGCTCGACGATTACGCTGTTCGAGCAGGCTTGATTTGGACACACTGACGGCGGTAAACGGTTGTTTGGAGGATTACTTTTCTTGCACATAACGTTCGTTTGTATTCACGGAGCATGCTTGCATGCATTGGGGATGGGGGACCACGACGCTCGTTTCACTTGCTCGTTCAAGTGAAAGATACCCCGGTTTGAGGCGTTGTACATAGCATAATTTTCATTTCCGAAACCCAACATTCTCTCCCACCTACTCCTCCCTGCACAGAGATTCAGAATCACTTATGAACTGTCTTCCACCTCAAACGCAGTCCGATTTAGAAATCCAGCGCACATGCCTCTTTCTACCGTACCACCCACCCCTTTCCCCACTCACCGCTGAACGCAACTCACCCCCTCCATCTCTCATCTCTCATCCCCCCCGTCCAGTCCAGTCCTTATACCTCTCTACCCTTCCATCCACTCCCATCACACCTCCTCTCCTTTCCCCAAAAACCCATCCAACAACCAACCCCATCCGGACTCTCACACACACCCCCGGCCGTCCTTCTTGTTGTGAACGGTCTGGTATTGCTGTGTGTGTGGGGGGGGTGTTTGTGAGCGGGTTGGGTGGGGTGGGGGAGTGGATAAGCGAGAGAGAGTCCTTATACCTCTCTACCTCTCCACCCCTCCACTCCACCACACCTCCTCTCCTTTCCCCAAAAACCCACCCAACAATCAATCTCATCCGGACTCTCACACACGCCCCCGGCCGTCCTTCTTGTTGTGAACGGTCTGGTATTGCTGTGTGGGGGGTGTTTGTGAGTGGGTTGGGTGGGGGAGTGGATAAGTGAGAGTCCTTACACCTCTCTACCTCTCTACCCCTCTACTCCATCACACCTCCCCTCCTTTCCCCAAAAACCCACCCAACAACCAACTTCATCCGGACTCTCACACACCTCCGGCCGTCCTTGTTGTTGTGGAGCGCTCATCCGTCACGGTCTGGTATTGCTGTGTGTGTGGGGGGTGTTCGTGAAAGGGTTGGGTGGGGGAGTGGATAAGTGAGGGGGGAAGGAAGGGTGGCAGGAGGGTGGGGGATGGGGGTGGTTGAGGGGGGAGAGGGGGCGGGGGGAGGAGTTGATGAGGGTGGAGGTGGGGGGTTGGGGGTGAGCTAAGCACAAGTGAATCGAATTCGATAGAATCGATAGAAATCCACATAGGTAAATGAGATATACTTTATCGAATTAACTTTCCAAACAGTATTCATTATAAACTCACGCCATGTATCTATCATTCATAACATCAATTACACTACGGAGTAAGTTTATTCACCACTAACAGTGAGGTCTAGGCACAATTTTCAAATACTGGTTGTGTAAATCGGTTCTTTTAGATCGTCATCATCATCGTTCGTTCTTTCCTTTCTTCATACATATATTCCTCTTTTTTTCTCTTATATATCTCACAACCAATAAAAAAATCATCTCATTTCCCCCTCATCTCCACCTACATTCTCCCCCCCAACCCCCCAACCCTCCCAATCCCACCTCGCATTCCCCCAAATCCCCAACACCAACACCAACACCACTTGCCCACCCACACACAGCATCTCAGAACCCACACCCACCCACGACATCCAGTAAAAAAAAAAGGTATATTCCTGTCTGCGTAAACACAACGATGGGAATGTACAGAGATGTGAACGAGATGTTTACATGGGGTTGTTTGGATGACGGGGTTTGTTTTGATTTTGGAGGGGAAGAATGAGGATGGGACGGTTTTGAGGGATGGGGGATTAAGAATGGGGATGGGAGGGTTTTGAGGGGTGGGGGAGCGTGGAGCGTGGAGCGTGGAGGGGAAAAGCAAAAGTATTTTTTTTATAGAGGTAAAAGTACAGAGGTCTCTATCATGCGATGACTGGCTATCGGACTCCTATCGTACTCCTATCATACCTATCGTACCCCTACCATCTCCATTACACCCTATCATACGTATACTCATCTGCTCAGTCAATTAATCGTACAGATCATCTCCATCATCCATAGTCTTAAATCCATCAATTACCCCGTCTTTCCGGTCGTGAGAAAAGAAAACTAGACCGTCCCTCGTGTGCTCTCCCTTCGCTGATGGTCCAAAGGTGCCATCCAGCTCTGCTACGCAGATGGGGGTTTGGTAGTGTTGTGTAAGCCAAGAGATGTGTCGCTAGAGCTTCTGTAGATGAGATAATAGCGAGAGATTGCAGGTCGGTGTTCTCGATGAAAGCGTTTTTCGAGGATGCGAAGGGAGCGGAAAAGCAATCGCAACATCCTCTCTTTTAAAACACAAATGGCTGCCGCAGTGCCAAAGGTTGTTTGCTGTCAAGGATGGGAAGAAGAAATCCGGACTTGATAGGTAAAACCTTGCAGTCATGACCCCTTTATTCCCTCCTCGCCATCATTATAAGCACGACCCCCTTCTTTATACTCTTCCTCGTCTACACCGTTCACAACCTTGCCCATCATGTCCTCCACCACATGCTGGATGTTGTCTCTCTCGCGTTCTTGGTCTGCCTGCTCATCTTTCGCGCTGTTCTCCGTAGGTTGAGGGTCAGCTCCGAGGCTTCTGCCCACGGCGTGGACGCTTAGCTGAGGGCTTCCGGGGCTGTAGGGTTCTATTTGTATTTCTTGGGTTGGTTCATGCGTGCTGTACTGGGCAGGTAGCGAATTAGGCTGGTGCGTAGGGGGTTCGGCGGGCACGGGTGTGGGGTGAGTAGTAGCGTCGAGTGAGGCATTTTGGGTTGAGGGACCGATGGATTCATGTGGTGGCGACGGGGCACCGATTGGTCTGTGATTGTTTTCCAAGTCGGTGTGGCTCGCTTGCATTGGGGTGATGGGTTCTGTCCTCGGATTGTGGTACGCTGAGGCACCATCGTCTCTTTGGTCATCATCGTCAGAGTCCTCACCAAGTAGCTCTTCGTCTCTGACGCCCTGCTGAATTCTGTCATCTTGAGCGTAGTCTTTACTTGACTTGCCCGTGCTGATAGTTGGCAAATTTTGATAATCATCACCCTCACTTCTGGTGTCCACCCCTTCATCTCTACTTGTATTGATCCTCGGCACGAACGGATTATCTCTCAACTCTCGATCCACCACATCTTTCCACGAGCATTTAGCGTGTTTTTTGGTGCAACCCATACATGCTGTTAGGTTCTTTAGACAGTCCATGTGCAGTCGCCTACAACGATCACAAGGTGGCATGATCCTATCGCCGCGGAGAAGTTGCTCCATCCGAGCAACCATCTCAGCTTTGTACGGACCGCTGTCGTCAAAACGATCGGCGGGGGAGGGCTTGACATGGGGAAGGAGGGAGGAGGGTGTATTAGGAATCGGGACTGGTGATGTGGAATTGATTAAAGAGGCGCAATCGTTTGATTCAGTGGTCGGTTTCGGCTTGGGTTTTGAGAGAGAAGGGCGCGAGGTATTCATAGAGGCTCGTCCCGACGGATCTTGATCTATTGAAGCTGCGCGCTCGCTATTGGTGAAGAATTTGCTAAGAAGTTCGGCTCGGGTGGCAGCGGAAGCCCCGTGAAGAGAAGTGCCGTTCACAATGGTTACATTTGCGGTCCTAGGATTCTCATAGACAGAGTTATCGTAGACGGAGCCTTCATTCGCATAGGATTGCCTTGAGTTGACAGCTACGAAACCAGACGTAGGCGAGATTGACGCTCGTTGGTCTCCGTTCGAGTGGATCGATGATTGCCCCATGTCGGCAACGCGAACGTTGTTTGGACGTGAGCTAGAGGCACTATTGTCCTCTAGTGCGGTCGCTTCAGCTTCTCGCCTTGCGATGATTGCATTCTTGCGACTCTTCAGTCGGTGGTTCAGCTGTCGAGCGCGAGCGGACACTGTTGGCATGTTAGCACGAGATCGATACCACAACAGAAAGCTCCAAACCTTGATCCGCAAGCTGCACGACTTGTCCCAAGCTCTTCTCAAGTATCTCTAGCGTGCCCAACTCTTTCTCCTCGTCTTCCAGAATCGGCTGCGGGGGGATAAGCTTCTGCGGCATTCCCGAGGCAATCAGTTGATAATCCTCCTCTGTAATTTCCACCCGGCTTTGCTTGGTATAGAACTGGCAGACTCGCACACCGTCCCTCATCTTCTCAAGGTTGAACTGTTCCGGTTTGTTTCGCGCAAACTCCACCACGTCAAGCCAGCCCACTGTAGTTCCTTCTTTCCCATGCGACTTAAGTACCCTCGGCGGCCCGTCGAACAGCCTCTCGAATCTCTTGATGAGTATCGGTCCCAGAGGTCTCGCTCCGAGATTGCCCGCCATGCTCTCATGTCGTTGGAGAACGCCATCGTACTCGGATATCAAGGAGAGCAGGGAAGGCAGTGGGTCTTCGGCGGAAATGAGTGGGAGGATATCTGGGAATTGTCGGGCGAGGTAGTTGATCTGTAAATGGTTTGAGTGTGTCTTTGCGGCCTTGATCGGAAGAGCTGGAGTGTCCGCGGACGTACTCCGCTTTCTTTTCGCGGAGGGGTGGTTGTTTTCCGTCGCTGGGAGAGACGGAGTGTCCATTTTTCCAATGGCAACTGATGGGAGGACCTGAGAGTCTGAAAGAAACCCCAAGGATACGTAAAAGTCCCGGCGCAAAGATGTCCAAACAGCGGAGGTTAGCGTAAATTCCGAGCGGAAGGCGGGAGAGGGAATGCGACGCAGTACAGAAGGGAGACTTTCAAAATAATTCAATCTCCAAGCGGTGCCTTTCAATAGGAAAGGATAAGTGAAAGAGAGAGGGAGAGAAAGACAAAGGAGACAGTTGTCCTTGGAGGAGAAGAAGTGGGTGGGTGGGTGGGTACTGCAAGGGAGTACTTAGGCAAGGCAGTGGACGGAGAGGGGGGAGTCCCGCCCCTCTCCATTCAACGCCATTGCGCAACAAATGCGGCAGCGAACAGCCGTTTAAACCCGGCACATCTTTTTTACGCGACTATGCCCCCCCCCCACCCTCACCCACACAACAGCACCCCCTCCACACACACAATCATAATCATCGCACACACCACATGCCCTCCAATGTCCGAACGAGGTAATTTCCGCGGACGAGGCGGCAGTGGTCGAGGAGGTGGGGGAGAGCACAGCAGAGGCGGCCGTGGAGGTGGGGGGCGAGGTGGGGGCGGACAGCATGCCGAGAAACCCAAAAAGGAGAATATCCTGGACCTGACGAAATACATGGACAAGGAGATTACGGTCAAGTTTAATGGTGGCCGAGAAGGTCCGTGATGCTCTCGTGTGTCCTGTTTGCTTTTTTGGCCGTGGTTCGGATACTGAGGTGGTGGGGGGATGTTTTAGTGGTCGGGACGTTGAAGGGTTATGACCAGCTTATGAATTTGGTGCTGGATGATGTCAAGGAGCTGTTGAGAGGTAACACTTGAGAGAATCGATAAGTTATAGGACTAGCTAATGACTACAGACGACGAGGGAAGCGAATCGACGCGGTCGTTGGGCTTGATGGTCGCTCGCGGAACCCTACTGGTTCTGATATCACCCCTTGATGGCAGCGAGCAAATTGAGAATCCATTCAACACGGCAGAAGATTAAGGTAATAAGAGGTTCCAATTGGCTTCTAGTCAAATCATCACAAAACAGATAGTCCACGAAAAGGCAGGACTGCTTGACAGGTACCTGACAAGTCGTAGCAAGTTCTAGACAACTGCCCTGGTTCAAGTACGAGTTTGTCAGCGGTCAACCAAAATTATAATCCTCCAGATGATGCTCAACGTTCACGTATCGAGGGGTACTACGATTTATAGGTCTGCGCAAGTGTTGTATCCAAAATGATTGATTTGAACCAAGTATGGTCATATGTAAAGATGGTAGATATGGACAAGAATAAATGAACGTTACATGCGATACTTCAGACAATCCATCCCAACATTCCGCTGCTCACCAAGTGAAGCTCTCCTCAATAAAGTCTAGGGTGCCTTTCCCGACGTTCTCACGGACTGCCGCTCGGACGTCGTCAGCGAAAGCTCCTGGACCGCAGACAGTGACGGCCGTAGCTCCCACTCTGGTAATCATCTCTTTGGCAATGATGATCTTGGGATTTGCCCGTCCGGGGTACATCAAGACCGTCTCGCTTCGGCTACGGACTTCTCTTGCATCTCGCGGTTTCGTTATAAACATCATGATCTTGACGACTTGCTTCCGGTGGGGCATAGCTAGAATTTCGTCCATCCATGGGCGAATCCATTCCAGTTGCTCGGTGGTACGCACCGACCAGACAAGAACAATCTTCTGCGTGGCGACCTTTCCCTCTTCGTATTGCGCAAGGAGATCTCGCACATGTGAGATTTGATGTGTAATGCCAACACCGCCGGCAAAGAGGATGACGGTGCCGTAGGAGTGGAGCGATTCCAGGCCGCCGTAAGGACCTTCCACTGCGCCCGCAATTGTGATGATTCCGGTAGGTGAAGCACTAGCTTTGTTGTAGAGCTTGGCTGTCATGCCGCTACGTTTTGACATGATCAAAGAAATTGAGGTTGTGGTTCTTGTGGGAAGTGGATTGCCGAGATCATGTTGTGTAGTTGGTAGTTTCTCGTCTTCCAGTGTAAGATAGGGAGTCGGTCTTGAATCGCTCCAAGCGATGGAGAACGGATGAGACATCCACAGCGAGACACTTGGCAGGTAGGCATAAACATGGCAGCCCGGAGTGACTTGCCACGGCCGCCTGAGCTCAAATGTTACTCGGCAGGCGTCGCCGGGAAGCGCTTCGACGGTAGCTTGGGTGCAGCCGCTTGTAGAAACGTTGCGATATAGTATCCGAATCAATCGAATGCAGCGTTCCGCCACCCATAGAGCGACTATCCAGATGAGGTAGTTCATCTGAGGTAATTTTCCATCCTTGCAATGAACCCAGATCCCGATTATAGCCAAAATGGCCAGAAGTTGATGGATGTGTAGGAATGTTTCGTAGAAGGCGTGGCGAACCGCCGAAGGGGTTTGCACGAGTAGGAGTGTCATGGCGACTGTTGCGAGCGTTCCATATTGCAAAAATGCACTTCTAGCTATATGCTCACGAATTCCATGAGCGCCTTCTGCAGCTACCACGTTGGCAGCCCATGCGGCTGTGTGTGCAATAGATTGTAGTATGACGATCCTTCCAAACCAGCGGTGGAATAGATTATAGGTATCGAAGCTGACTCGAAGCAGAGGGATCAGGGGGTTGTTCCGGCCGGCTAGGATGATCAAGGGAACCATGTTGACGATTGCGAGATGTCCGGTCCTTCCACGAACGTCCGCAAGTATGGCGGCTTGGTCTTTGACATGGTAGTCCAACATGCAGCAATAGACAATATTGCTTGCAAAGTACAGGCCGAGGATGATCGTATGTATTCTTGATGGCACGGTTCCAACGTTCATGGCCTTTGATAGCTGTATTTCGCGGTTGTGTCGCTTCTGGTTAAGTGGAGCGTATAGCACTTCTTTCTTGATAGTTGGCCACCACCAAGTTCTATCCTGCGACCAATATGACTGCTGTGTGGCGCTGGCGTCTAGGTTCATAAGATGTCGTAGGTGGGCGTTGCAGATTTGTGCTATTCGTCCAAGGAAGATAGCGCCGCATAATCCTGTTATGGAGAGCCACAAGACGTATGTCGTCAAATCGTCGACTTTTAGGTTCACTCCGGCGAGTCCTGATATATATCCGCTTGCCGGGGAGGCGGAGCTTGTACTTTGAGGGGTGGCCATGACTGTAGTGTAGATTTGAAAAAGGGAGAGTTATTGGGATTAAGGATTGTTTCGAGGTTTAGTGGCCAGCACTTCGCGGTGTCTAGATTGACAGATGTTGGCAAACGATGGTGGTAGACCGAAAAGAGCGTCGAATGTGTTGGTGGCTTCGAGAGGTGGAGGGTGTATATATGTTTTGGCTCGGTTCGGGAATGTAGTCGAGAATAGTGATGGATGTACTCTTCTGATGATGAATAGCGGTAGTGAATAACGAATTCAAGGAATCCTCAACCGGATTTAGGATGCTGCTCGATATATCATGGAACAATAACTCTTTGTCTGAACACTGTTTCGAGAATCGCATTTTGTCTTATTGTTCACTAACAGGGCCGTCTATTGTATCCGACATAGCTTATTGTGCTTATTGTCCCTTTTAACACTTCTCTTTGTCCGACTCACAGACCTTTTGTGTTATTGTCGAAAGTTATGATCCAGCTGTGCTAGACCAAGGTCGAGACTGTTGCGCGATGCTGCTCTTTGGAGAGAGGAACGAGGATGGTGTAATCTGTCGTGTAGGGATAAAAAAACCGTAGAAAATCCCTATACTATGGCCGTAAGTAACTCCTTACGTTGAATACGCCTTTCGTTTGCCGTCACTGTCGTCGATGAAAAGTGATACAAAGTAGGAAGGGAACAAGACTCTGTCTCAAACTCTGAGCAGTGACAATCGAGGACCAATGAGATTTATTAGGAAGGTCAAGAGGGATAGACTCGAGGCAAGGAGACGATACAAGACAGCTTCAATCAGAGTGTTGCGAGTGAAGTCGTAAGGTCAGGAAGTCGTGTAGCAGCTCAGGGCTGGAGCTTGACAGCAACGACCTTTCGACTCTTAGGCGTCGTGAAAGAGTGCTTCAAGCGCCAACACCAGCCAGGTGGCAACGATTGAAACGGTATTGAGGTACTCCGTAAGGTACATATCCGATATAAAGCGCGATATTCTCCACAAATCGAATGGGTGCAGAATTCAAAATAGAGGATGAAACAAAGAAAGTTCACGTATGGGGGGTGGTGAGAAGTCGTTGAATGGCTGACGATGAATTTGCTAGGCGCTGAGGCTAACAAAGCAGCATGAGCACGTGAGTTGACTTGGCAAAGCCGCATCCCTGCAACACACCCGAAACGGACATCTCGGAACTCTGAAATCCTCATCCCCCATTCCTGTCTTGACACCCTCAAACAAGAGGGGAGCGATGAAGCTGAAACGCATGTTCTTGCTGCTATTCCACCACCATTACACTTCCACCACTACATGCAGCACAATTCCACAACGCATAATCCTCAGCACAACCTCTTAGCCTTAACATTGTTGTTTCCTACAGCTTCTGCTAGTTTTCTTTTGCAATCGTTACCAACGTTACTTTGTTGATCCGGCTTTGTCTACGACGAAATAGGATCACGCGCTCGTGTAGCTCAATCACTTGGGTTACACTTTGCTCAAAGGGAGAAGTTCTTTGATATACGTCATCCTAAGAGAGCTTTATGGCGTGGCAGACGAGGGTCAATAACTCTACCGAACATGAATATTTTTGAGATGCGTTCCCAGGGCGTACCACATGTTGCATGGTCTTCCAGATATTACCGGAATTTTGCCCGTCACCTTGTTTAACTTCAGAGCACTCGTTTATATTGTCAGAGGGTCAACTGGAACAAGGCTTAACTGCAATAGTATGATGCGCATGGTCCAGTGCAAGCTTCATGGCAATCCCTTGGATACCCCTTAGGTAGGACGGGGATTTTTCAGTGACGTTGTGAAACAGTTGTCTTTATTCATCTTACTAGGCAGATTTGACGAAACAGAAGCATACCCAATTGTCCGTTCACCGCTCAACATTCCAAAGTTCACTAATATTCGCACTTGCTCTGTCATCAAGTGTAAGGTAGGTCGTTCTGCACCTACTGAAAAGTTTGGGGAAGCTTCAAGCCCACAGTGCTTGGAAACAAACGAGTCTTCGGTCCGGGCGAAGGGACATGATCGAGAAGTTTGGTTTGGTCGCAAGAATTCAGAACATCAGACTCTTTGGGCGTGGGCACTTGCGGTTTCTTCATTTCGGCACCGGTTTGATACCCCCTTTCGTTGGGGTTGGAACCATCCTGTGCTTGGTATATTTTTAATCTAAGCCAATAAAGAGATATTATATCAAGCATAACCATCTAGAATTACACGGATCCTCTAGAGCATATCAGTCAACTACAATGGACACGGCGTTGGGAAAGTGATGATAGGAGGACTATGCTAGAAACCTCTGGATGCACGAGCCACGCATAGGGCTGAACTTTACTCTTTGTTCGGCCTAGTGTATAAGTTACTTGGAACGTCCCTGGCACCCTACCTAGTTTGAGACTACATAGCGGCAAGTAAGCGTTCGATATTATTTTTCAACCAGCCAAAAGCCTGGGCTAACGCAATATAAATACCACAACTATATATACATCTATATATCGGTACTCCAGCTGGCATTCGACTCGCCAAATGATCGTTATTCTATGGATCTAGAGCTATATAACAGGCGGCACAGCTAGAGGGAGCCGACTACGATGATTTCGGAAGGGGAAAGGTTTTTGAGTCTTCTCAGGCTGCAGAGTACCAAGACTCGTCCTGATTGATGATGCTATATCTTCTGCCTATGAAGCAGAAGAGCCCTCTGCAACCAAAGAGCACCTGGAACCAGAGGACCGAATACTCTGATGCGGTAGCTATGATTTTAATAAGCTGCAAGTCCGGCTTTCGTGTACACAACCAAGAGATGGAAGATGTCACCGCAAGGTCACCACAAGGGTCCGGTACTTGGACTGCAGTACCAGTGCTCATATCTCTCGATCAGATACTTGAAACCCCCCATTATAAGTTCGACAGTCTGAGCAGTCGAACTCGAACCATCATCGATTGAGCTAAAATCCCAAAGAGAGTTCGATGTGAGGTAAAAAATTAGGCTCATATATACAGTTGGATGTTGAGCTGCCGCTTTCAATGGTCGAATGACGAAGTGGATTCCCATAATACCGGCCGCATACATTCCGACACAGTGAGCAAACCTAATCTGGATAACACTGTCATAGTAGTAGCTCTTTCTGACCACGATGAGGGTCGGTATTGGTACCGGTCGTCTTCAAATGGTTTGCCTTTCTAATTGGATAAGAATAGTCCTTTGATTCTGAATTATAAGGACCTCTGGCTTACGGCGCCCCGATATGGTAGAGAACAGACTGATATACCTTTATAAGACATAAAAGGTATCCACGTTTCATGCTGATGCCGTAGGTCTTTGTGGCGATCTTTAATATGCTTGAGGCACCTGCTGACGAGGTTTAAGCAGGTAGCCATGGCGTGCTTGTCGAGACTACGCACAGCATACTCTGGTATAACCAGAGAGATACCGGTAATCTTTCCAGACGTGCCTTGTCTCTGGGATAGGGCCTGTCATTCTTGGTGAACATGCTCAGGGCCCTACTGGTAGCCTCCGTCGAGGGTAAGACCCCTATATGACTGCGCCATGGCAGGACGTTAGGGGCTTCCGTGAACAAAGGTTATACTGTGTTACCAGTTAGCCGCCGACCGTGAATCTTTCTGTAATACTCGCGATAGACGCGTTCAGTCTCATCTTCCTAAAGTGTTCTTCAGCTTTACCATTCACTAAACCAACCTCGCACAAATGATACAGGCTTTTCATGACATGCGAAAATTAATGTATCACTGCTTGATAAGGACAAGACATAAGCACGAGCTATAGTCTACAACTGAGAACCTGCTTTCCAGTTCCAGCTTTCAATATAGGCAACATGCTACCACATTTACTGTCCGATACCTACAAGCAATACAAGGAGGATACGGAACAGTTTTTGAAATGGCTTGCTGAAACGGCAGTCGATTGCGGCCATGTGCCTACCTCGTTCCAACCTTTGACCAAGGGACCACGTCTAAAAGGAAAGGACAGGAAGAAGGCAAAGGTAGCTGAGGCTAATGGAGCACCAGCAACACAGCACACCGTAGCCATTAAAGAAATGATACCTCTTGCAAGGAGCATTGCGGGCTCGAACAATGCAGTGGAGGTGCCTACGAACATACTTTCGCTGTGTCGAAGGGCTATTGCAGCCAGAGAACGTTGTACTACCTGGTACCGCGGAAAGGCCGTCGGCAGATAGACGTTGAGAAGAGTACACGGGACCACTCATACTTTGTCGGCGTCCTCAAAGATGTTCTAAACATCTTAGAATCCTACATCGCTCTGCACCAGCCAGGAAGCAAGCAAGGAAAGGGTTATCTTGGGCTAGCCATTAAACATGCAAAGAAGCAGACTTCCGAGGATCAAAGGACTAAGTGGACCAATAAAAACGCATTTGAGAGCCTCGCCGTCGACGAAGTTGGTTCAGAAGAGGTGAGTTTTGAGGATGAGGATATCGCCAAGACCAAGAATCCTCTAAATACAACCCCTGGTCAATATCCATCTCGATCCAAGGTCAACTTCCAGCCCGAGAGCTCTGCAGGGGACGTAGAGTTCGCCATATTCTGCGTCTTAGAGGACTTAGGCTGCATCCGAAGGTTTTTGACGAAAACGTGGTCAGATTATCACACTGGAAGCATTAGTCTAATAAACGCTTCCCTAACAACGAATACGGCAATCGAATTTGTTCGCCGTATCGATGAAGATTTTCGGGCCTGGTTCCCAGAATGCACAGACTATCAGAGTACTATGAAACTGGTTCTTCCCATGGTCTGTGCGCTTCACGGTCTGGATCCCTCCAATATCGACTGCGTCCATTGGGAGGTTGAGGATTTTATATACTATGACCCGTTTTTCAATCTACGAGAGTTTCGCGATGCTTTCGAAGATGCTGGTGATGGCAAAAGGCTTATTCTTGAGCCTTTACACGATCTGTTTTACGATCCACGCTTTGATCGAGAAGGAATTTCTGAGCAGGAGCGTAGGGCAAACGACAGGATACTCCTAAGAGAGATATTTCCTGAGTTTCTCATACTAATTGTAAACGGAACGTTGCCCACCGAGGATACAATAACTCAGGGCTTTCGCAATATGATCCTTGAGAAGAGGATATACCTATGGGTAGTCTTTGGTATGCAGATATTTTTGGATATCCACCATACGTTGGGCGAACATATTAGCCGTGGACTTCAAGAATTTCGCGCAACTACAGCTCAGGTCAAGGTCACCGTAGATGAGTCTTGCCGATACGCACGAAGTCTGGGTGGAAAATGGTGCGAAAACAATGCCGACTACCTTAAAGAACTCCAATGGAACGGTGATTTCATCAAGACATGGGTCACCGACGATGCTCTGATGAACATGAGACTCAAAAGTACCGCCGGATTTGACTTCTCACGACACGGGGTCGGTAAGCCATATCTGCTTCTGAGGCAGCATCCTCTGATGTGCGGCCTTCAAATGCTAGCGCTAGAGCTCAAGATACAGCAAGGAAGTGTAGCATACGCCAACAACCACGGATATGTAATTGCCGCTGCACACCTCTACAACGCGGTGCAAAAGCAAGGCTACCTTCAACTCTCGTGGCCTGAGATGGACAGGCTGATCAATCTATACACCCCAGAAGCCATCTTCGTAGGACCAGTCCCCATAACTCCTCAACACTTCTATAAGCGTTACCTGTTGGCCGAAGGTGCATCTATCGAATATTTCGCTCGAAACAGACGTGTCGACAAGACGAAAAGGATACCGAGATCCAAGAAAGGGCCGCTCCGATTTGGCGAGAACTCGGCTTTCATCCGTGTAGTCCGCAACCACCTTTGCAAATACGAGGGGCAAGTAGGAACCACGCTTGAGGAAGTCGAGAATTTATTGAGCAACAGTAGCCCGCTACAAACGCAAAAGCATACATTCCAGAAGCTTAATCCTCTGCAATTACTAGCCCGCCTACAAGAATGTGTCGACGAAGAGGAACCGACAATCCACTATGACCATTTGGCAATGTATAGGAACAGCCTGGCGATGTTGCGCCGGATCGAGTCAACAGTGCCAGGACTACATGAGACTTTCAGTGCTTGGTGGTCCGCATCAAGACCATCATTAAAAAATTTAAGTCTAGATGCCACGTTATACGCTTTACCTGAATATCTTCTTACGAAGCTTTCCGGCAACGAAGGCATTGCTATGGCGCGCTCAGGACAATCAATGCTTGCAGACACAGCAGGGATTATAGAGCTGTGCATATTGCAGGATCAAGACACAAAAAGATCAGAGACTTCCACGTCTGAGCCTCCGGAGGCTACAGACGCCTCGGAATACAGCCCGCCTACACAATGGGGAAAATCTGACTCCGGCCACCCAACCCGCAACGGGGAATGTCTGCATGTCGGGGTTTGTCAACGACAGATTAATGAATGGGCCAAAACCATGACTCGTCTGGCACAGTGAGAGTTTGATCTGTTGAATGGGGTTGACAGCATTGTCTATCAAAAGCCTAGAAACATATCCGCAACGGAAGTTTCAACCACTGGCTGGTTGTACTGTATGAAGATATGCGCCAGGTGCGCTTTGGGTTGTCTTAAGGGAACAGCGGAGCTCTTCCGCTCCACCGCAACCGAATCTCGAAAGCCTACTTGATTACTCATCGAACAACCCCGCTCCACCACTCTATATTCGAGCAATGACCCTTTCATTCCAGTGAGCGATTCTTCAACCTATATTTTTATAATATTAATGATGGGGCAATCCTTGATGCCTCAGAAGCTCAGGCTCGCTGTTGCGCAGTCCCGCTCCCTCGCCACCACTTCCGCTACCCTCTCCGCCCTGGAAACTCAAGCCCACCATGCCGCCCGCTCTGGCATTCACCTAATCCTCTTTCCAGAAGCGTACCTGGGCGGATATCCCCGCTCCTGCACGTTTGGTGCCTGCGTTGGCTCTCGCGCTGACCACGGCCGCGAACAATTCCTACGATATTTCCACAGCGCGGTCGATTTCGGAGATACACCCGCCGAGTCGGGGGACAAATGGGTTGAGAAAAGATTGCCGGTGGGTAAAGGAAAAGACTATAGGGGCGATGGCACAAGAGAAGTGTTAGAAAGAGTGGCGAGGGAGACGGGTGTGTTCCTTGTTGTTGGTGCAGTAGAGAGAGCTGGAGGGAGCTTGTATTGTGCTGTAGTGTATATTTGTCCGAAGGAAGGATGTCTGGGAAAGAGGAGGAAAGTTATGCCTGTGAGTATAGGCTTGAGTATAAGACTAAATAGTATATCGTATTAAGTCGTGGTTACAGACCGGAAGCGAGCGGTTGATCTGGGCGCAAGGCTCCCCATCCACACTAAGGGCTGTTACAACGACTATTGCGGGCGTTAATCTTACGCTTGCGGCAGCGATATGCTGGGAGAATTACATGCCTCTGCTGCGCTTCTCGCTGTACTCACAAAATGTGAATCTCTATCTTGCGCCTACTGCCGATGCTAGAGAGACATGGGTACCGCTGATGCAGACGATAGCTTGTGAAGGCCGATGCTTTGTGTTAAGCGCAAACCAGTGCATGAGAAGGAAGAATCTCCCCGACTGGATTAAAGAGGCAGAAGCTACAAGCAGTAGTGAATCAAAGCCTTCTGAAGCGGCCGCAGATGCACCAAGGAAGCAAGCCAGACGCTCCTCAATCATCACAAGAACAGAAGATAATCACGAGATCTCATGGCCTTCACCCGAAACCACCACCACCTCTGCCAGCAAAGATTACTTTCCAACCACAAGCGAGGGATCAAAAGATGCAAACACCAATGATGTTCCACAAAAGATACCGAGGCGAGCATCCGTCATCACAAGGACAGAAGATAACCACGAAATCACCTGGCCATCAGCAGACGCCAAGCCGCCTACAAACCCTGCCACTGCAACCTCCCACATCGCCAACGGTTTCTTCCCGTCTCCCTTACGCACCAGTGCTGTCCCGAACGACAACCCAGCCACACCCTCTCAACAACCCCTCTCCCACCAGAATACCCCTCCGCAAAACCTCACTACCACCAACTCAGATCCCTCCCCCGATGACCCCGAAGAACTCGTCTCCCGCGGCGGTTCCGTTATCGTCTCCCCTACAGGCTCCATCCTTGCCGGCCCTCTCTGGGACGTCGAGGACGGCGGGATGTTGGTTGTGAGTGTGGATTTCCAGGACTGTGAGCGGGGTAGGCTGGATTTGGATGTTGCGGGGAGTTATAGCCGCCAGGACGCGTTTAAGCTGGAGGTTGTGGGGTTGGATATTAGCCCGCCGCCGTGATGTGGAGAAGGAAGAGGCTGTGGTGTTGGTGTCAATCGGGAGAATGGAGGTGTTGAATGAGTATATCGATAGACAATTAACATGCTAAGATATGTTCCATGGCTAAACCTAATACGTGTTGCAAACCCCCAACTGCAAATTATCTACTATGTCTCCGGAAACCTAGCCCCTCCCCTTGAGTGACCTTTGCGTTTGACTCGGTTTCACCTGTGCATACATCCCACAAAATATTAAACCACACTCGAAGAGGACCTAGCTTATCTCTTGCATGAGATCACAGTGCCAAACCGTCAAACAGAACAGGGACGGTGGAATCAGAAGGTCAACTCGAAGAGAAGAACGTTGGAACTGAGAGTTAACAATCTTCGTCTCATAGAGCTGAGACTCGCTAGTAGAATTTTCGAGATTTTCTAGACAGTCTTCTAACAACAGCAGCTATCAATATATCAAATACCCCCATGACCTCGCATTCCAACAAAAGAAGCTTGATACTGTATTGCCATTTCCAGCATATTTTGGAAATAGGGGAGTTGGTAACCTCCGCTTCATAGGGCTGGTACTCTAGGGCTGGGTAGAGTTTTCAACCTTCCACCTCCTCCTAACAGCAACAACGAATACATCAATATGCCCCCATATGACCTCGTATTCCCCACACGTTCTTCCATCGAGGCCATTTTCAGCCACAACGACCGGCTCGGCGTCTGCGGTAATCTGACATTATAATGTCTTTTGCGAGCTTCACTTCAGACGGGAACTCAAAGAATGGTGGGCTTCGGGATGTGCGTTCTCGGTGGGTTGTTCGGATCCCCGAAGGCGGTTTCCATGGCCGGATCACCGCCGGTTTCGTCGTGCGTTAAGGCCGGTCCATTGGTGGACTGACCGACAAGATGAATTTTCGTCAAATGGAAAAAATTAATGAATTGAAAATTAATGAATAGAAAATCGCATTTACTGTACGGAGATTGACACCAAAAGTTCTCGGAATCCGCTAATGCACCTTCATACAAATTTGTATCAAAAATACCAGTCCTCCTGATCGGCTTCCACCTCATCGACCTCCTCCTCATCAACCTCCACCTCATCGATCTGAGATATCTCGCTACCGCCAGGCCTTCTACCTGCCTAACGGCGTTGATATCGCTCCTTCCGCTCGGTCCTGTTGTAGGGCCGTATGTCACCTTCTGATTTACCTTCTCTATAGTCATTACCTCTTTCTACTTCGATAATTTGCTGTATGTGACGTGATATTCCCGCCTCAGTCAAGGTCATGGCTTGAATTCTTTGAGCCGGCGTCGTATTTCCTCCATTGTTAGGCATGATTATGGACGGTGACAGTGAGACAGCTTCCTAAGTAGCTGTCTCACTGACAATATCACGACACATACAGCAAATTATCGAAGTAGAAAGAGGTAATGACTATAGAGAAGGTAAATCAGAAGGTGACATACGGCCCTACAACAGGACCGAGCGGAAGGAGCGATATCAACGCCGTAAGGCAGGTAGAAGGCCTGGCGATAGCGAGATATTTCAGATCGATGAGGTGGAAGCCGATGAGGAGGTTGATGAGGAGGACTGGTATATTTGGTGTTGTGGCTGGGACTGTAATATTCTCCGGCGCTATTTATTTCAATACATGCAAATTTGTATGAAGGTGCATTAGCGGAGGCTCCGAATAGCTTCATGGGTTACCTATTGTACGACTTTATCTTTTCATCACAATCCCTGTTTCTCTCTCGCGGATTTTGACGCGACTTCAACTCTGGACATCGGTGTCTTGCTTCAAGTGCTACAGCCGAGTATCTTGTTGTCCTAAACATACCAAGGTGCAATTGAAAGTGCACCTGCGCTTTCCCACAATGGCTGAGACCACGCTTGACACTGCAGAAGACCAGTCGAGGTTCGACATCCCTCTGCGAGAGTCCAATCATCCTGAGGCGTACTTCCCGAAAGAACACAAGGGATGGCACAGCTACAATGAATAGGAGAAATATCCCGAAAAGAAGGCCGAGGCAGCTAAGGTCTTGGCGCAGTACATATTCGCATGAGTCAGAAGAAGCTGAATTGTTTACAGTTCACCATGTAGCTAATCCATACCTGCAGTTTCCGGAGTACTAACTGCAGCCTCTACCCGACACCAACCCGAGGCTTGAGGGGGTCCGATGGAAGCAATATCAGGCCGCGCTCGGACCAACTCTTGAACACATACCGCAGGAGAGCTGGGATATTGTCAAGGAAGAGAAAGCCGATGATATGATACATGTACTAGAATTCCCTTACAACGGAGAGCCTCCGAGGGTATGCCAAAAACCTGAAATGGCAGAGTTTGATCCTTACCTATAATAGGATCGCCTTGTCGAGACCGAGTTGACGCGTAACGAGGACCGCTTCGTTCGAAACCATGGTGGTATCCTGGTTATCGACGAAGATGACTACTTTCTGGAAATAGGCGGCATGGTCAACCAGCCCAAGCGACTCACGATGAAGGACTTGAAAAATGAGACTGTTTTCCCACGTCAATCAGCTATTGTAACGACGCAGTGCTCAGGGACCCGAAGAATCGAACAGATTCAGGAATACCCAGGGGGTGAGTGCAAACGCAAACATTTGATTCATGATGCATCGAACTAAGATGAGTGCTGCGTACAGATGGTGATGAGTTGATCAATGCGTCAGTAATTGGCATTTTTTCATGGTTAATACCCACGCTAATAAGCACAGTGGGGTGAGGGCGCCATTGGTACTCCAAGATGGACTGGTGTCAGCTTGAAAAAGGTGATCAAGCATTGCGGTGGCTTGAAAGACGGAGCCCAGCACATTGAGTTCATGGGTGTCGATACCTACTTCAAGAAAGGTAAAGTCTACAATTACGTAGTTTCTGTACCCTAGAGGAAGGTAAGGATCCATGAAGTCATGCTAGCGTAGGCAATGAACGGCAAACCGCTTCCGACGATCCATAGCTTTCCTTTGCGCGCGGTCGTCTTTGGCTACATTGGAATCCGTGATCGTTCATGATGGCAAGATTACGATGAGAGGGTGGGCTTACAGTGGTGGAGGTCGCTAGCCTATCAGAGTCGACGTGAGTGGCGACGACGGTAGCGTATGGTATGAGGTTCCGTATGACCGATTGAGCCCGAAAATTTTTTACGCATGGAGATTGTGGAGCTTCGACCTGTCCGTCGATGCGGAAGGCTGGTAGGAAACGGTGGTGAGGTGCTGGGATAATGCGTTGAACACGCAGCCGACCTCTGTTCGGTCGACATGGTTTGTCCAACCTTTCTAGAACTTGCCCTCTCGCAGTGTGTTACCCAATTCCGTGATTCTAGCAATCAGAATTCCATACGACATTCGGATGACCGTTTTATTTCTTTCCCTTGCTGTAAAATTGTATTCATTACCCTACATCCAAGGTTAGGGCTTTTCTTCCACACGACAGTAGCGGATGTACGGGTCAGAAGTCACGCGACGTCATAGCAAGTCATGCTTCACAAGCTTCTCCGTTATAGGCGTCTTTATTGTCACCATCCAGCTTCTTTACTGCGATTTACTACACATAATCTGTACTTGTACGGCTTCAGCCGTTATCTCCATCAGCCATGCGCATCATCCTCCCTGCATCCGCAAACGGTAAGCTCCGAGAAAGTTTATTCTGACAGCGAGCATGACGGAGTTGTGCATTGCACCCATCTGCAGCTTCTTATCAGTTACAGTACCAACCAGAAAGAGAGCGACACAGGTGGAAGGGGACAATCGGCGAGTCGCGGTATCTCGCAGTGCCGATCATCCAGCGTGCCTTAGCCTAAGCCTTCATCTGCTATTTCGGTGTGTACCCGCTGCTGCTTGCGCTTTGAGCGACGCCGAACAACGCCTGACCACAGTACCTGAAGGTACAGGTTGTGCGAATGGTCGGAGATTGATACTACTGCGGTGAGTCTGTAGTACAACAACGGTTATACCTAAAGATCGTATAACTTGTAGAACACCGGCATTGTCCAGTGCTTTATATTCCTTGTACTGACCTCGACAAGTGTCGGTATCTTGATTTTGCGCGTCTGTTCAGCTGTGTGGTTGTCCTTCGCTGGACACCAGGCCCCTGCAGCTCGGTCTCATCCAAAGAGGGGTCTGTTGCTGGTGCTTCCAGCCAATCGCAGGATTTGAACTGCCCCCTCGTCGCGTCTACAATCATACAGTGCTATCAAACATCCCAACCCTTTCCCCCAGAGACCTGCAAGGCAACATGAAGACCACGGTAATGATGCATATCAGCAAACCCTAATCCAGAAAGTTGCCGAGGTACGTGCAAAAGATGACGATGTCGGCCTTTTTGGCTGTACTTAGGCGAAGCCTGGGAAGCACTGCTGTTGCTTGCCTCAGGGACGGCAGCTGCTGCAGTCTGCTGCCATGCTTCTGCGCTGTTGAAAGAGTATGGATATATCCATGAGCTCGACCGTTGCGGCAAGCGAAACCACCTCATGCTACGAGCAAGGCGACACCACTCCAGTGGTTTATGACCTCGAAAAGGTCAACTCGTCGCTGGTTGCAAACCAAGCTTCCGAAAATTATGCATCGGACTTGGCAGCAGAGAAAAGTACAGACGATGTCACAAAGTCACCGAAGAGATGGGCCCAGGACGTATGTCGTTCCACAAGCTCGTCGATACGGTCATCGTATCCACTGACAGTCGTACGAACCTCACTAGGGAGACACTCCTTCTTCAACCCAAACCTTTCACTCTGCAATATATATCGAGCCAAAAACACTCTACCCCATCGAAGTGCTGGCTCGCAGAGATGACATGGACCTCATGAAGCCTTGGAAACGCTACATATACTTTTCCTCGGGCTTCTTGTCGGTAGCAGCATTGGCCACCTACGGCCTCTACTTTAGTCTTCGAATTTACTTTACCCTTGCGGCCCAGCATGCTTATCGCAGGGTGTTTCCGGCAGCCTGGATTTTCATAGCCACCGAAGTTGGCATTGCCGTCCCGATCATGTTCCATTCGCTCTGGTCAGTGTACGTTGTCAAGCCAAGGAAGAGGAAGAAATTGCGCCTCAGGGGAGATTCAGTACCGACAGTGGACGTGCTGATTACCTGCTGTGGTGAAGATGACGACCTGATACTGAATACTACTCGCGCTGCATGCTCGCTAGATTATCCTTTAGATTCCTTTCGAGTCATTGTTTTGGATGACGGCAGGTCCCCAGCTTTGTATCGTGCGGTCCAAGCTTTGAGCGCACAATACGCAAATCTTCATTACAGATCGCGGCCAAAACTGCCCGGTGTGCCTCACCACTTCAAGGCAGGCAATCTGAACTATGGTCTGGAGCAGACGCTAAGCATGGAAGGCGGAAGAGGAGAATTTGTTGCGGCATTAGATGCGGACATGATCCCGGAACCCCACTGGTTAAGAGCAATCTTACCTCATATGCTTGCGGATGAGCGATGCGCTCTTGCTTGCCCCCCTCAGGTACGTCTCACGTCGCTATTGTGATTGAACATTTCAATACCAACCGCTCAAAGCTCTTTTACAACACGCCCCCTAGCGACCCTCTGTATCAAAGTCTGGATTTCTTCGTCCACGCATCGGAGCCCATCAAGGACGCTGTGGGTGTTGCATGGTGTACTGGATCCGGATATGCTGTTCGACGCAACGCCTTGGATGACATTGGTCAGATACCCGTGGGGTCGGTAGCTGAGGATGTCTTGACATCGACTCTACTCCTCGCCGCGGGATGGAAGACTGTCTACGTTCACGAACCATTACAGTATGGAACGGTGCCTGATAGCTACGGAAGCCATATCAAGCAACGAACGAGATGGGTAAAGATCCCGTGCTACCATGTATGATAGCGACATCACGCTGATCGTGATCCCAGACCGTCGGTACAATGCAAACAGCCTTACGCCTTCGCTTCTGCCTTGGCGGCTCCGAGATTCGCAACCTAACTCTATCCCAACGCATTTCCGGCTTCATGTACGCCATCGCCTGTCTCGCTAACATCCTCCTTACCGTTTCACTTTTCGCAATGCCGGCAGTCTTGATATCAGGCGGTCAAATGATTGCATATGCCAACGAAGAAGATCTGCGGTGGCTAATCAGGTCCTGCTGGCTCGCGTTGATTTGTAATCGCGTAAATGAAATCGTGACCTTCTTACCCGCAGGATACAGAACGGGGCAACGAGGGAGTCGATCACTGCTGTGGATGGCCCCCTGTGAGTCCCATGCCCACCCGAACCGCTTGAAAGCCTATTAACCCCAAACCCAGACCACACCATCTCCCTTCTCACTGTCTTCCTCCTCCCCCGCTGCCTCGGCGGCCGCACCACCGCCTTCAAACCGTCCGGCTCCCTCTCGTCCGAACTCCGCGAACGCACCCCCCGCCTCCGCGCCCCCCTCTCCCGCCGCCTCAAAGTCATCCTCTGGACCTACTCCGGCGCGCTCCACCTCCTCTACATCCTCTTCACCATCGCCGCCGTCATCGTCAGCACCGCCCGCTGCGCCACCAAGCCCACCCTCCGCGACCAGCTGCTCTACCTCCTCACGCACGCGTTCTGGCCGCCCGTGACGTGGCTGGTCAGTATTGCGGCGGCGTGGACGCCGGTCGGGTATGCGATTTGGCCGCCGAAGGTGGCGGAGATGGAGGAGTTGCTGGAGAGGGATGAGAAGAGCGGGGTTGCGTATCCGAGGGAGGAGGCGAAGAGGGTGCGGAATGGGGCGTTGCATCATTTTTTCGAGGCGCAGTACTCGCTTTTGACGGCGTATACTACGGTTGTGTTTTTGGGGACCTGGTGGGTATGATGGCGGCAAAACGTAGACAGTGCATTTGGGGTTTCGTCATAGAGATTTACGGTGTTTGCAGTATATATATATATATATTATATACACCCCGAACTTAGGATTGGCGATTGCCGCTTTGGCTCTCGGAAGGGAGCATGGCCGCTTTAGAGGGAGCAGTGAGGGAGCACCGAGGGAGCAAGAGGAGCAGAGGGAGTATCAAGGGAGCAATGGGGAGTACCAAGGGAGCAAAAGAGAGCAGTGAGGGAGCAAGAAGGAGCACGTACGTTCTGGCTCCCTGTCCTAGATGGGGCGCAGCAAGTGGGTGCCTAAAATAGCTACATACCTTGGAGTTGCTCACCTAATACCCAGAGAGCCCTGGGAGGTCCCGGCGCAAGGCCAGTTATGTAGGTCTCTTGGATTTCCAGCCGCAAGTCCGCGTCTAGTCGTAGGAAGTTTGGGTAGATCACCATATATGTACGCTAAAGACCAGACCACGTGGAACCCCCCGCCTACTCTTTGATATGCAGTGCCTACTGAAACCACTAGATGGAGACATTGTCGAGACGGCTGACAAGACAAGACGGACAAAAGGTAAGTGATGATGATCATGGCTTCCTTTGGAGGAACACGCTCGTTGGTCGGATTCACCAAATCCCCATCTTGGACAAGACGAATTGCTTCCTTCCTATCGTGTTTATTATCAGATCGTATCTATAAGCAACATCTAGGCAGACGGATGAAATAGTAAACATACCGCGCAGATCGCACTACCTGGCGTGGACGGCCTTCAGCCCGGAAAGCTCCTTGACGGTAAAGACGCCTCAAATCTGCCCCGCGCGTTTGAAACAGCCCTCCCCCCCCCCTCCCCCCCAAATACCAAAAGAGTGCCAGAAGGCGGCATTACTGGCCTTCTCAAGCTGGCAGCACCGTTCCGTCGGTTCAAGATATCGTACGTCACCCTTCTATCCGATTGGCAGCTTCTACCTGCTCGATGGCTGCAATATCCGTTGATTCACAGCTGCAATCCTTAGTGATTACGATATCCGAAGTCCGGAAATGATTCTTCTTCAAAATTCTCTTGACATCCATTTCGCACGACTCGATATACACCGTCAGAGCCCATCTGTGAATCTCGTTGATCCATCGTACAAAGTTCTTGACCCCTGTCTTCGTCTCAAAGTCATCTCCAAATATTTTTTCCATGTTGCACCCGTTCCACTCTCTATTCTTCAGCAGTGTCGGTCGTATACACCAGAAGACGTAACTCGACCCCGTCGCCGTCAGGGCGTAGTGTCTCAGCTGACAAGTCTGCTCATGCGTCCACCCCTGACCCATGTCGGAGATACTTTTGGCACGGAGCAGATAGCGATTGTACAAAGCTACTGCGCCAAATGTGGCTACTTGATCGACGGCCTTGTTCATGTTGGTGTCATCTCGCTTGAACTCGATTGTCAGATAGGGGCAAGTCATTCGCTTCTGAGGAACAGCTGTAATATCGCGCACTTGGCTCACGTATTCGGAGCTAAAGGCGTGGAGAGCAAGCCAGTAGGTGCAGTCTGGGCGGATGTTGAAATCGTAGGATAAGTGCGTTCGACCGTGCCATGAAGGTGCGATAAATGGCGGTGCCTCCCAACTCAGCATAGATTCTGGTTTACATGTAAACTCCACCATGCGCTCCGCACGACGTAGACGGGCACCTGATGTTCCTGTATCGTCTGAAAGTCGTTTGCGCGGTTCGCGCTTCAAGAGAGTTTCTTTGGCGAAGGAGGCGTACTCGGCTTCGCATAGATTGTAGTCGTTCATGAAACGATATTCTCTCTGGACGTCTTCAATAAATTCATCGTCTGTATGAAGCCATATCATAGCATCCTCTAGGCCATCCAATTCGGTGTAGTCCGGCGGTTCAGTGACTCTAAAATGTACCTGGGGGCTTCCAACAGAGTAGGAATTGGGGTCTATGTAAATTCCTCTCGGCTTCAAGCATAAATCGCGAAATTCAGGATTCTTGATAGTTATGGACTGACTCTTCGAGGTGAGAGCTGTCGAGACAACAGAGGGCGCGGTTGATGATGAATTGTCGCTCGTAATCTTCCCGTTCTTCTTCTTCGCAGAAGCACTTGTGTTCATCATATAATTCGGTTGCTGCTTGGGCGCCATGTTTCCACGCTTCTGTTTCCGCACCTGGCACCACAGGTTCTGAATATGCTTCGGATCCGTCGCTGGTATTCGCGGTTTGGGCTTCTTGTACTTCGAATTCGCATCAGTTATCGGTGTAGCTTTCGTCTCGATCGCCATCCTCGAGGTTACTGATTCGCTTTTATGAACTTGTTGAGGGGCCATTCTTTTGGTTGGAAATTGTTGATGTCGCGAGGTGTGGGGTGTTCACAATTGATTGGCGAAGGCGTTGCCGGCGCAACACCGCCCGATGCTGATTATCTTATCTTCTAAACCAAAACAAGCTAGAATTCTACTTGAACGCTTTACAATTACATGTGGCCACACCCATGTTTTATTTTTAGTAACAATAAGGACGAGAATAGATTCCTAAGCGCGAGAGTAAAATATAATGTTTACCTAGTTCTAGGAATCTATCTATATATATGTATATATGTTTTTTAAAGGAAACGAGGATTGGCGACCTACCTAATACCGCGTATGCCAGAAACGGGTCACGTGGAGCGAGCCATTTCAATACAGCCCGGCTCTCTCCTTGCAACAGCGCGTCCTAGGACTCCTCCTCCGCCATCATAGTGCCCGCCCATTCGGGGTAGGTAGGAGGTACCTTATGCAGAGTACTCCGTACGGTAGGAACCCAACCAAAATAGGGAGTTTTGGTTGTTTTGTTCTCTGCTTTGCCCCCTCCCCCCCGGCTGACAGATACTGCAGATAGACTACTACTGTAGAACATTTCTTTCCCTTTTTTTTGAATAAAAATTTCTTCTTCTTCTTCTTCTCCTAAATGAGTGTACAGTACTTGAGCAATAAACTAAGGTAGGATAGAAATAGGGTGGAGCATATAGGCGAGGTAGGGGGTTTCTGGCTGGTTAGACGGTGTGCTGCTTGCTTGCTGGCTGGCTGGCTGGGCCAGGGAATGTTTTTGTTTTTGTTTTTGTTTTGGTGGAAAGGTGGGGGAAAGGTGGGGAAGAGGCGGGGGGCGGTGTTTATGTTTGATTTCGGTGTATGTTTGAAACAGAAGGGTTTTCGAGGTACGGAACTGGGGAACGGAGAAGATGGCTGGGGTTTTTTACGAAATATTGTTTTTCATGCTTCATTGATGTTGTGTAGTAGGCCTTCGAGTGTATGTTTACAATATAAGTGGGTTGGCTGAGGTGTGCACAAGAATAATGCGATGATAGAAACCCCGAATTCATGAAAACGACACACTGGATTTGAAATATGCTTCATATCACCTCGAGCATTTGTTGGAAATAGGGGAGATGGTAACCTCCGCTTCATAGGGCTGGTAGGGCTGGGGCTCGCTAGTAAAGTTTTCACCTTCCACACAGCAACAATCAAAATATCAGTACTCCGTATGCTCTCATATGACCTCGTATTCCAACAGTTTTTATCGCAGATGTTTCTGCGGTTCAATAAGGCACCGAGTCCGTAAAGTGCACGATTTCGTTAATTGGTCATAGTCAGATTTCAAATTCTCCCATCTTATCGAGGGCGCCAAATGTCTCTGTAACAGCTACATGCCCCCAGGCATGCAAAAGGCCGAAATGAAAAGTTGCTCTTGTATCCTTATTTCACTCAGGACATTGCTGAGTTACGGCCCTGCCCCATCACACAGTAGAAGATGTATCAGCTTTTGCTTTGCCGTTTGCGCCTGCTCAAGCTTGAACCAATTGGCTTTTGTTGTGGCGCTCGCAATTTCTTCTTTGGCCCCCACGGTGGTAAGCATCCTTCGCGGTTGTGGGTGGAATGGCTTGTCGATCCTGTCAGCATCTCTCAGGTGTCAATCTTTGACAGCGGAGATTATAGGTACTGTAAGCATTTGAGGGGAAATTTGTGAATTGTTTGAGTAAAAGCTGGAGTTATTTTGAATTTAGTTGGACATGAACATGCAAGAGCACACGGATTATATCCTTGTTTTATGTTATCATTATGATTATCTGCTTTGCATTCATTTCTGATTAGAATATTATGAGGGCGCATACACTTGGAGGTTGCTCCGACTCCGAGCGACTCTTCAGCCGCCAGGATCAGGCAAAGGATTCGTAGGGTGAAACGTGCAGGATACGACATTTTAAACATTACCACACTGAACGGCAGAGCACTGCTCGGCCCACAGACTTCACTGCAAATGCATAAAGTCTCTGAAACCCTTTGACTTGTTTTTTCATCGCTATGGCTAACCCGGCTTCACTCGCTCGGGTTTCCGTACTACTCCTCCTAACCTCGATCCTCTCCCACGTCTCCGCCAATTGCTACAACAGAAATGGAACTGACAGAAACGGGCCGACTGGAGTTGGGGTTTACAAGCCCTGCAACCTAACCACCGAGCACAGCATGTGCTGCGCCATCACAGACCATTGTCGACCTGATGGTCTGTGTACCGACAGTGCCGGGGCGACCCTGTGGCGTGAGAGCTGTACCGATCAGTCGTGGAAAAGTCCAAACTGCGTCAACCTTTGCGCCAATGGAACCGGTAAACCTTCCACAATGACTTTTTCTTTGGATTTGGCAAAGAAGGGCCGCTGACTGCGAATTACACTCCTACCTTAGCCATTAATCAACCCCCAGGACAATCAGGCAAGCAAGGGTACAACCCAATGGCTGAAAACGACGTTACGGTCACACAATGCTCTGATGGGAGTTATTGCTGCAATGCTATGGCCAACGCTTGTTGCTCCGCCAATCAGGGAGTTTGGTTTTTGAACGGCACAATCACGAATATAAACCCACACCCGGCCTCATCGAACACGGCTCCAGTTTCGGCATTGTCTCCCCCCTTCATACCGAACTTCTCGACCAAGACCGCCAGTAACTCATCTTCTTTTGCCCCCTCAGTCTCGACGACGACAGTAGCAGGTATCTCACCTTCCTCTACGCCGAGCTCATCAAATTCTTCCGTAATCGCAAATATCCCAAACCAATCGCCCACAACAGTTCCATCCTCCTTCGCTCCCGCCCACCCAAGCACCATCGTCGGTGGCGTTATAGGCGGTACAGCCGGTCTGACTCTCATAGTAGCAGCGACCTGGTTCTTTGCGCGCCGACAAGCGCTTCGCAGTGTAAGTTCCAAAGTATTCTCCGCGGAGTCAGAACGCAAGTATCACAGGGAGCTCGACCAAGAGTCCGAACGGAGAGTTCGTGCCGAGCTGGACCAGGAGTCGGAACGGAGATTTCGGGCGGAGCTGGAGCAGGACCCTAGAGATAGGAAGGAGTTGCATGCCTCTGTGGTAACTAGAGATTTAGCGGTGGGGGGAAGCGTGCCTTGCGGGAATGAATTGGAGTGACGCATGAGGTGTGCAACTACTCTTCGTTGGGGGTGGACATGTTTCTTATGTCCACCAGATCCTTGGGCTCTTGACGTTAGGGCATATCTAGCATAGGTTCCCCGTAGGCCTGTTTTCAGGCATTGACGATCTGAGACTCTCTTTCAGTCGCCTCCTTCTTAGGAAAGGGCTTCGTGATCCAGAGTCTGAAGTAAACACGAGGATCTAAGCTGAAACAGCAAGTGGAACTCAAGAACAGAAGAGCTATAAAGTCAAACTGCGGATGAAAAAGAACCACGCGATGGATTAGAGGAACCAAGCTGTGGAATAGTATCGGTATTACTTGTTGGACTCAACCCTTTTGCTGTAGAGGCCTCCTAAATAAGCATTCCAATATAGAGAATGAGTCGCGTCAAAGACGGCATATATGGATAGGTTCGATAGGCTCTCTTTCTCGGAAGCTGATGCTAAGGATGGAAAACTGTAGGATGAAGAAGTACCAAAGTATAAGAATGAGAACGGTAATACATTGTGTGTGATGGATAGCCCTGACAATGTTAGGGTCCTGCATGGGAAAAGAGTAATAACAGCGCAACGGCATCACCGAGGCGTAAAATGACTGAAAGAGCACTTCATTCTCGGGAAGGATGATCTCTAAGAGAATCCGGAGAAGAGCAGAGAATCTTCCTATGAGTATTTGATGGGATCGACTCCTGGAAGAGTAGATACTGCCTTCTTCTTGTTACTTCTGTGAGAAGAGTTCGTGATTTCTCTGCCACCTTGTGCTTCGAGAACGGCGCCACCGCTGCTGCAGCATTATCAATCCGAAAAAGATAAAGAATTGCGATGCAAATATATCCAAAATCGATGTTCCGAGCCTACCAATCAGGAGCACCATCTAGACCCGGCCCCCCTCAGTGCCTCTCCGGCCCCCCTCAGTGCCTCTCCGGCCAGGCACTGCGGAGAAAGCCCTACTCCACCGACGTCCACGCCTTTGACGCCGGCGAGTAGAAGGCGGCAGGGCTTCCCAACAGCTTCCCCAGTCTCTCCGCGACAGGGCGTACAGTAGTAGAGACACGCGATTCAGGCTTGAGATAGACGGGGCGGGCAGACAAAGCAACGGCGCCGCCGCCGAAAATGCGAATGAACGATGAGCATGAAGAGATACAGGAATAACATGCGAGAAGACTCTGCAAGCGAGCACGCAACCGTCGGCGCCGTTACGCTGGTTTCAGCACTCGCCTTTGGTCAAATTCGACTCCTTTCAACGAGCAGTCTGATATACCGGTGAGGGGATGTGAGCAGGAATGGGATTCTTCACGAAGAAAAGTCATGAATAAACGTTGTGTCAATACTTTTTCTGGATACTGCTCTGCATACACTTCGTGGAACAACAGACAATCTTACTGACCTTCGATCCCTTCTCGGTCTCGACCAAGACTTATCACCGGAGAATAGTACAAAAAATGTCGAGAGTGGTGCCGACAAGCCAGAAGACACGGAAGCCGATCATAGTAAACAGAGTGATTCGCCGAATGCACAGCCGTCATACGCGAGTGATGCAAGTCTTCCTATACACATTCCCATCGGTTTTGAAGGGGTTCTGTACGGAGAGACAGTAAATATTACTCAGATGGCCGTCTCTATGCTGGATACACCCGATCTCTTACTTGGTGTAAACGAAAATGTTCTATCTACTCATAATTATATCATAAGTCTGTTGGATGGACGTGTGCTGAGCTATCGCTTTGGTACACCCAACCCTTTTTCTAAGCTATACACTAGAAACCTTCAGACTGACATTCTTCGAACAAAAATTGACTCTATCGATTCATCTTGATAATCTTGATGGGTTATGATATATATAATGAGATACGAGCTATGGTGGAAATTCATATATCCAGAAGAGATATGTCCGCTCATCTGCGTCTTTGATACGGCTTGCCTATATCGAGAGTACTCTACACCGCTCGTCAAATCTACGACCACTGATCATACCAAGCTACAGAATCTGACAAATGAATTTGGTCGCCATACCACAGATGGATTCTTTCACACCGCAGGCAACGACGCAAACTACACTCTACGACTCTTCTCATAATCGCAATAAGCGCACACCGGGCTTCAGCCAACGATCCAAGAGCGCTGCGGTTGAGAGCCTTGGCCCAAAGCGCCATGCCAACACCCGTAGCTAGTCATGCACAGATGCTCAAAAGAGCTGTTCGGGCGGAGGGCATCAATAGCTTCGAGCATGATAGGGAAAACTTGGCGGGTCCGAAGCAACGAGGGAAAGCGATCACGCGCAAGAGGAAAGCGAGCAGGAAAAAGCACCACAGGTCTGATACAGAACGCTGTGCGCCAATGTGAGTCGAGCATGTCTATTTGAATTTGTCTGGTGGCAAGATCCAGTCCAGGGTCATCCCGGAGTGGGTGCTGGGAAAGGATATCTCGCCTTGTCTCGGGCCCAAGAGATGAATATCTACAATGGCGCAGTGTAGTATTATCGAATGATAGGGCTATATATACTGTAACCTCTTTGATCATGGTGAGGTCCCTGTGACAGCTGTAGCACCCACAGCTGAATAAGGCTTCTGATAACGAGTAAGGTAGCAGAACAACCGAATTTGCACCTTATCAATAGTAAATAAACCCCGGTAATCCCAATTTTATGATTTCTTTGATTGCAGTCTACTCCGCCTGTCCTAATGCCAAGATCTGGTATCTATCAGAACTAACTAAACAAGCTATACTCTATGAGAACCCAAAAGTTAAAAAGACCCGCTGCAACCTATTCAGTCACCCCTAAACCACACACCTCAAACAAATCGTCAATCTTCACTATTCAGAATAAATCAACAAACACAGTCAAGAACCAGCGCAGACGAGCAGCACCACCGTACAGCCTAAACGCATCATCATCAAAATCCCACCCAACAGCGAAAAAAAAAGCAGAACGAAACAGCCAACGAACAAATAGCTCGCTCACAGCACGTATGTACACCTAACGAACCAACTCCTCCAACATCCAACAACCCAAAACAACTACCAAAAAAACCCAACTTAAACATACCAGTCCATCTCCCTCCGCCAATAAAACCCCTACTCTTCTATGTACATACCATCATCTCCCCCGGCAGGCAGCAGCGAACCCACCCCCCCCATATAAACCTCCTTCCCGTCCAAGGCGCGACTGACTCCAATCCCTTCTCCATTACCCCCAATATGAAGAATCCCTCGCGTCGCAACCCTGAGCGACTCAAGATCAAAACTAAAAAAAAACATGCCGTTACTGCATTTTTCCTCCTGTGAAGAAAGGCCCTGGAAGAAAACCTAGGCAAGCCAGCCAGCCAGCCAGCTCCCGCCTCAAACCAAACAAACAAACCCGGGCAATTACAGTACAGTACCACCCCCCCCCTTCACACGCAGCGCGTTTCTGGCCCTTTTCTTTCCGCATTCGCCCTAGGTACCTTACCTTAGCTGAGTTGCAATGCTCCGAGTGTCCCTGCCCCCGCCCCCAACCCATCAGGTACAGTAAAAGCAGCCATCAATCGCCCTCCTCCTCGCCTAGCCACGACCAATAAACCCACCCGATTAAAAAAACCAAAACACCCCACGAAAAATCCCATCCAGAACTGTAGGGACCTGGTACATATTCACGCGAATACAAAATTATCTGCGACCAGCCAGCCAGCCAAGAAGAATATCCGGATACCCGCAAGGCTGTCAGTCAGCAATAAGAAGCATTTCTCCCACCCACCTGAACCGCAGTCGAGTCGAGTCGGATATATCTAGTAGTAGCAAAAGGCTAGTATCGCACATCCGGATGGCAGTCTCAAATCGTCGGGATGGTTGTCGGAGGATCCCTCCCGTGGCTTACATAGCTACAAGGTGTGGGTAGTGCTGGGAGAGAGTATGAGGAGCTTGGATGTGTGGGATTCGAGCTTGGAGGCGTGGGGGGAGGTCGGTGTGTGGAGGCTTGATATGTGAGATTTTGGAGGCTGGGGAGGGTAGAGTGGTGATGATGAGGTATTACTACTAATCTTTGAAGGGGGGGGGGTAACTCGGTTCGAATTGAAAATCAAGGACCACGGAGTCATGAAAACATGTAGGGGAGATGAGATGTCTTAGTTCTGTACTCTGCAATATCAAGGTTTGTCGCTGAAGCATAAGCACAAAGTTTTCATTACAAGCGTCCACGTAATCATCTTGTTTCGCTCTCAATCAGCTAGCATCGAGAGTGTTATTGTCCCGACGAGTAAATTACGGCGATGCGTCTTGGAAACACAAACGAAGATCTCGTACTCAAAGACTGTCGGATGCCAATATGGTCCCATACTCTCGTACATTTGAACATGACGAGAGTATCCAGCTCAAGATCAAGCGAGGAGACACGGGAGATCGAGCGAGGAACGAGACGGGCTTTTCTTCACACGCAATAGGAAGTTGAAAGATCGAACGGTGAGATTTTGACTTGGCATTGTGATCAAGTGGGTATTTTAAGCTGCAAATCGGTTCACTAGGTGCAGATGGAATAAATCAGTACGCCACCCTTGTCCGCATGTCCTGTGATAGCATTAGCCTGTGGGACTATAGGGAGTGGGTTTGCAGGAATTTACAGATATCTTCCGCTCAATCTCCCTAACGGACCTATCCAACTCCCCAGCAATCATCTGCTTCTTATCGTTGGGTAACAGAGCATATCGCTCGCACACTATCACCAGTGAGAGTCTATAGCGTTGCCAAGGAGCAATAGCACTTACAGTCACCATCTATCACCCCTTTGACGGGTACGTAGTAGCTTCGATAAATCAAATGATCCCTCCCCGCCAGCGGAGCATCCTCACTCCTTAAGTGCTGTTCTAGCGTTTGAAAGAAGTCCACATCTTCGCGACTAATAAACGGTACCAGGATTCCCAAGGTGCCTTGCAAACCCGTCCAGACCAATATATCTCTGCCACCGGCGACTAACTGAGTCTTCTGAATGCTTGTTGGTACGTCCTGGGGGAAAAAGTGGCACATCAAGGATACCCTATTGGGTGCGCCTTGAAGGTACTGACGCTCGTGGATGAGATGAGCCCCTGAGCCGTCCTCATCCGCTTCTTCCGAGGCTTTTTGAGGACATCGTAAGAGCCAGAGATTGCCGAACTTATCGCCTCCAGCAACGGTCTCATAATCGACCATGGTTGTGCAGGTTGTCCATCTAGCAATGACGTCGTCGACAAATGGGATGAGTCGGTTTTCCTGGTACTTGTAGACGACATATGTTACACTGTCCTGTACATCGCTGACTATGATACGACTTCCCTGCGTTTGAAGGCCAACGATCAGGTTAGGTGCCGCTTGCGCTTGACATTTCCGCAGTAATTGTTTTAGGCCGAGATCATAAATTCGAAGTTCGGTTCCGATACCAGCAAGGAGACGACCTTGGAAGCCGAGTAATGCCTGTGGTGGTTCTTCGATTTTTGTTTTATGTATAAACTCCAGCTCCTTGCCATCCTCGAGGAAACGATACACGTGTATAAATCCAGCACTAAATGACCGTGGACTCACGATTATATTTGTGCCTGTACCGACAACTAGGAACGTCTCGTCATCTTGACTTGAAAATGATACAGCGGCTATGCTGACCGCGGCTTCGTTTTCGTCCAGATCTATCCTCTGAAGGACTTCTTTCGCATGTATGGGATCGACGACAGAAATGCAAGAAGCCCAATGACCTTGAGCGCGAGGGTAGCCAAACTCGTCCGGAGGTAACACAACTCCATCTCCGTTAACAACTCCAGTGCCGTTGAGTAAGCGATTTCTATTAGAAGGAGATAGGGTGTTATTATCCGACTCAATTGTGTAAAATAAAGGCTGCTCGGGGTGGCGAACGAATTTTCGAGGGGTGTATGTCAGTGATATCGATTGCTGCAGCAGGTTGTTGCTGAGTTTCTCGATGCTAAAGATTCTGAGATTTTGTTAGATTCTGCAAGTCTAAAGTTGGCTTCCAAAGATAATGGCCAGGCGTCGCTATTTGTCAGAAGGAACAATTGGAATAAATATGTTTGCATCCTCATCGTCATAATCGACGTAGGATCGAGTATAGTGTAATCATCATAATAGGGTAGAAAGGTAGAGAGAAGAATAAGCTCACCTCAGATTCTGACCTTGAATTCCTACCATTCCCTCTACGCATTGCTCGCTACTAAAATTCGAAGCCCATCCCAACTCAACATAATCCAGTGGAGTGAGCTTAAACCCTTTCGTCTGAGGATCAGAGTAGCCAAGCCATGGGCGGGAACTCAAAGCAAGCACAGCCGCCTGACCTTTGACGGATGCTCGGAACAATTTGGCAGGCTTGGGGCCAAGGAAACGAGTTCGAGTGTCGGAGAGTTCGCCAGTAACCTCATCCAAGACTGTACGAAGGTAGACACCAGAGTATAGTCCGATGTGCAAATACAGCGCGGATCCACCGGAAGTTGAATCGGCCATGGCCATGATAGTGAGGGCGCTGGGTGCAGAGGTAAGAGCTTGGACGGATTTGTTTTCCAATGTAGAGTCGGGATCGAGGCTTAGGATCCTCACAGTTGAGTCATCGCAACCAACCGCCAGAAACTGGCTCCGCACTCGGCCTTCCGGAACTTCCCCAAGGCTCAAACATGTAACAGTACCACTCATTTCCCGCTTTTCGTCGTATTCTGCGAGGGATCCATCAGAGTCCATTTCAAAGTAGACTATCTCGCCAGAACTCAAAGCCACGGCCACTTGACGTTCGTTTGTGGTTGCTGCAACAATCGATCGATGCATTGGGGCAGGCCACTCATTGACTCGCCTATCGGCCCGTATATGTCGAATACCTTTAGGATGGACTTGGATCAATGCATCTTCGCCTAGTTGCTGGACTGCCAGAGTTGGTGCAGTTGATAAGAAACCTGTATCCGTGACCTCTTCCACCGTTTCTCCAATTCCTAGAACAAGCGTTCCCTCTTTGAAAGAAAGAACTATGTAAGAATCGTACTGATCTGCTCGGGTGATCTTGGTAGTCCAAACCGCGGTAGGAATCTGGGGCAACTCGGAATCGACAATGTCGTTAACTTCTAAGCCATGCTTGAGCGTCCTGAATGTACTTCGTGCACCACTACCGCAAATGGAGTATATCTGAGGCGCGTCTTCATTGGTAAGATTTGCAACTTTGCAGTCCAATTGGGGATTCATAGAGTCGATGCTTTCAACCAAGTTCAAATTCTCTGCCCCCCGAGGATGAAAGTAAACAGGAGTGTAAGGTTCTGTTGGATCGGCAGGAAAGAAATCACTATCGAACTCGGTTTCGTTATCATCATCCCCAAGCTTCTCGAATTGGTAGAAATGATGATTTCCGGTTTCGCTCGCAACGAAAAGAAACCCGCTTTTGAGGATGCACAAATTTGAGGCTATTGGAACAGTGTCGAAATACTTAATCTTCAGTTTCTTTACTTCTCCAGTCACTTGTCCATTCTCATCTTCTACCATGTCCAGGGTGACCTTGAACAAGTCACCATCCTCGCTCTGGAGCAAGAAAAAGAATGCTCCTCGCATTCGATGCATGACTCCTGAAATAATGAAACGTTTTCGCTCGGGGTTCTCGGTGGCTCCTTGTCGTCGTGGTATGGCCACGCGAAAGGCATCTTGATTCGAATGCCTATAGGTTATGTTATCCAGCCCACATACCAGGACACCACTGGGTCCATCAGCCCCCCCTGGAACTTGTAGAAGCATTGTTGCACTTCGATCCACGGGATCACTCCATTTACGGACAACATGGTTGAGACCTAAATCTAATTCGTAATAGACAAGGGACTTCTCCAGATCTTGGTAGGCTTGCCCTGTAGGATCTTGATCACATTCAGTGTAATCTACCTCAAGGGCCGCAAACACCGGGTTCTCGTAGCCAACGTCGAGGCCGACCAGTGCAAAAACCAAGGTCTGAGGCTTGTGTGCTTCGAGAGGAGAGGATATTGTCAACTCAGCCTGTGCATTCCGATTTAGAACGTAGACAAGCTTATTTTTCTCAACCGAAGCTATCAGACATGCCCTACCCTTTGGATCCACTGCAAGGTATTGACCCGGTATCACTCTTCGAATTCCAGATTTACCAAATGTCTCGAGGTGTAACCGGTTGAATCGATTCTGTGAAGGGACAAATTCGATAATGGTGATTCGCCCAGAGTCGGAGCCTATTATGATATAATCTAGACGATAATCTCAGCATAATTCTTCCATGTCCCCTTCGCTCAGCGCAGCATCGTCACAAAATGACGCTCCCGCCGCAATAACCGAGCTGACCTCGTCTTCAAGAATCACTAAATGTACTCTCCAGGGCTTCCGAATGAGAACATACCTTTGTTACTACCAGCTAATCTGAAGGCAGCCAATGTTCGTATTATCCCAAAAACGTCTTGGGAAAGAAGCGTTGTAATCTTCCCTTGGGTAGCATCAGGTCGGTGTAAGGTGATTCGAGATCCAGAGGCAGTCACTATCTGTTGCTCTTTTGTACCTGCAAATTGTCCGAGGATAGCCTGTGTTATAGAGGTGGGCGGTTGTATGGTGAGGGAGTACATGAACATCGACGAGGTGGTCGCCATGGCGCAAAGCTCAAGCCCAAAGGCTATCAGTGTCTTTGCCGTCACTATAACCCAACTTGAGATGCCAACACCTGAATTCCTGCTCCACCAGTGTATTGGAAGTTGTAATCGCTGTCTGGGAATACACAAATTCGTGGGTCGTAGAAAGCCGGAGCTTTAACCTTCAATCCGGCGAAATGATTCTCCGCTTTTGATTGGTCAACGATCCTAGTCACTTCAATGATGTCGAAGAGCTTCCGCCCTTTATACTCTTTGTCCTCAATCCTCGGGGCAAGATGCAATGCGGATTTTCCTGCCACAGATATCTGAACAGCTTGAGAATAGCAGCTAACAGTACATCTTCGTCAACACTGTACAAGTCAAAATCTGGCTGCAGATGGAAATCTACAACTGGGACTCGGAGCCTGCGGTCTACCCAACGCCCTCCAGTCGGCTTACCTGTTCAACAGCATCGTACGGTCATTGCCCCAGGATCCCAAGGCCAACATGTCAGATATGAGCCACCAGAGATACAAACACCACTGGGTCTTGAAAGAACGCCTATTCCCGAGGTCAGCGAACGAGCGCTGCTTCAACCTAACAACCTTTTCCATGCCTTCTCAAACTCGCCGTCACCAGAAATACGGCGAAGGGCGGCCTTCATGAAAAGTCAGGCCTACTGCCCACATCCAAGTCACCGCCAAACGCGACTGCCCACTGCCCCAAATGACCCAGAGGCGAGGAAGGATAACAGCAAAGCCAGCTTGCCCCCAGCTCACGTCCGATTCGAATGCCCAGACTGTGGTATTCCAGTCTCATGTTCGGAAGAGCACTGGGCGGATGACTACGAATCTCACATGGAGATATGTGATATTCTACGAGAGATTAACGAAGATGACCACGACTTACGATCTGGACGGTTTTTTCCCGAGTTCGAATACCCAGGCCCGCAAATCGAGGAGGCATTAGCCAACATGACCAATTGGGATACGTATATGTACTCAAGAGAATTCAGAGCCAACAATGACCCAAGAAGCATGCGACAAGCTACCCGATTACTCACCTATCCAATGACTATCGGCAGTATCCTACACGAGCTAAGTCCTTACAACATTAGACGCGGAGGGCGTCTTACAACAGAAGGCTTAAAAAGCCTAAGCGGTACGTACTTTCCTTTCCCACCCGATCCAGCCTGCACTCACCACCGTTCTATAAGCTCTCCGCTACACTCTCCACCCTCCCCGCACTGGCTCCGGTCTCGACATCAAAGGCCTTCGCCCTGATCCCCCTCCCGTTCGTATTTTCATCCTTGGCGCCCGCGCCGAATCCTCTCTCCCACGCGAAGTCTGGGTGCAACTAGAGTATCTCTTCCCTCGTGTCCGCTTCCACCTTATCTTCATTGGCCCCGAAAGCATGGCGAATCGAGACTCCGAATTTCCTCTTCCTCAAAGAACCCCTCAAAACCCTTTCGGCGCAATTGTGGAAGATAGAATAAGCCAATGGCTTAAAATAAGCACATTCGTTGAATACTACCATACCTTACACTCTGCAGGCTTCTTCTACCCTTATGATCCATATTTCGACTGTTTTATGCTGTTTCACCCTGGTCTGGGCCATCCTGCTAGCTCCCACGAGTGGGAAGAGACACTGCCGCAATTACTGGAGACGAAGGTCCCAATATTGTGTACTGGGTACACAGAATGGGATATGGAGAGGGATCGGCAGTGGGTAGAGCAGAAGGTTGGAGGGGAGGTGGATTTGTTGATGGAGCCAGGAGAAAACAAATTTCGAAGTTTGCGGTGGGATCTGAACGACTTGGATCCGGCGGATGTGAGCTGTGGGAATTGGGGGGTATGGGCGTTTAGGGGGAAGAGGTATGTGCTTGGTTTCTCGTGATACTGAGGTGGTTCTATTCACTAAATGCTGGTTTACAGATATGAGACTACGAGGAAGGAGAACCAGTAGATTATGACGCGTTGGGGCATAGTCAAACCTTGCGTATCCGCATCAATTAGGTATTTCACTCATGTTTAGTGCGGTTGCACAACGACTGCTTGACCGTTCCTTTGGCTTAGTGAGCAGTCAACGCCCTTCGATCCTCTATCTCGGCGAGCTTTCCCTTCTCCAGGATATGGTTTGACCACTGTAAATCAGCTCACCAGTCTTAAGATTGACCGACACTCTAAGAACCGACAGTCAAGAATGATAATTAGGACAGTTTTCCATGCGAATGATGTTGCTGTCTCCATTTCATGTTTACGTTGCATGTTCATGCAATGCACTATCCCACCTGCGGTGCAGTCTCGCTGCACAGAATACACTATTAGAAGAAAGCGGGTTTTATCATTTAATATGAGTAGAAGATATTGCCCTACTTCAACTCACTCCGCGTCGTCGGCCAAAGAAGGTACACACGCAAGCTCATTACGAGGCCAAAGAAGGCAGTCAGGTGTGCGAGCCTTATTTGATGTTTCACTGTACCTTCTCTTACAGTTACCTGGTGACTACCAAGCGAAAATCAGTTTTGCACAAGATCTACCTAGGAAATTGCTCCGGTGTCGGTAGACATTTAAGTCTCTTATCGCCCATACAGATTACCCAAGCCCAGGAATGGTGTACTTTGGCCACGTTTCTACTTGCTGTAGCGAAATTATTCCTAAGGCTCTCAGTGGCTCTCTTTCTATTGGATCTTCTCAGATCGAATACAAAGCGGAGACGGATTCTGTATTTCATCCTTGCTTTCATCGTCACGATGAAGGTGGCTTCAATTGCATTATTTCTGATTCAGTGCCATTCAAATCATCAGTTCTGGTCTATTCATCCTTCAAGCGCATGCTTCTCATCACAGCACAGTAAAGCAATCGTCATATGTCTTGATGGACGTAAGGATCAGACAATCCTATCGGTGATGATCAAGCTAATGCTGCAATTAGTTGGCTCGATCTTATGTAATTCGTCTCTTATCTAACTCTTCTAGATGCGGAAAAAAGTCTTCCCAAATAAGATCGGGATTATCCTTCTCGTCTCACTAGGTTTATTGTAAGTTATCCTGTTCTGCGTAAGAAAATTTATTCTGAAGCCGTGGACTGCAGTTTCATTGCATGTGTTACCGTCCAGACAGTAACCTTGGGCAAGGACACAGGGTTGGCCGAGACTTGTAGGTCCAGAGCCTGGCTGCAGGGAGTATCTAGCTCATGATTACTTATGTCTTCTCAGATAGGGCGGGGACCGTAACCATTCGGGGAGTGTAAGTCTTCAACGATCGCACTAGACAAGATCTTCTAGCTAAGCATGACTATTTGTAGGCTGGAGTCCACAACAGGAATCATAGCTGCTTGCTCTCCCACCTTACAGCCACTCTACCACTTCTTCTCTAGTAAGAGAAGGCTCAAGGAATACCTTCAGAAGAGGCAAGAACGAAGAGCACATGTAAAGAATGGCATTGATGGGAACCGTCGGACAAATCTCCAAGAGACGTATCCTGTCCATCTTCAATATCACAAATCAGAGCTTGACACCATAGAAACGGCCAGAGCTGAAATGGGCGCTGCAGAGAGATAAGCTGAACTTGACTTTGTAGATGCCGCACGGTATGTGACGGCCGAGTTGCCTACAGTGTTATTGACGGTCCGTACCGATGTACCGCTACAAGAGATCCCAGACCATACCAATTCTTTTGTCAAGGAACTCCCGGCAGACTGGCTGGTATGGCCTCGCTCCATGTCGATGGAATATCACCAAGCAAACTGAAATGGCAACGTAACAAACTCATTCCACAGCTCATTCGGGTGGTACTGTACGGGTTTTTACCCCAACACGGAATTACGGCTTATCAGCTATCAAATTTCTGTCTCATCATCAATATCGATTTTACACAAGGCAAAGACTAGTATGATCATAATAATTCAGATTCATCAACTTCAACTATCTTACTTCGAGTAAACTTTCTCTCACATCACATTTCGTTCTATATATCAAGATCTCAAATATTAGAACTGTCATTATGATTCATCTATCTCCATCAACACTAGCCGCATACTACCTAGTTCAGACTATAGGGATCACAAATATCCTCAACCAACGTACCACAAGACACTACTGAACGAGTCCTCCATGTCGACTTTCTGTCCCATCCCACAAATTCTTAGACAAACCCCATCTCACTCATTTCGAACCCTGGCAAAGATCGACAAGAAGTAATTATCCTCCAACCCTTTCTCAGCCCAATAGTGAGAAGAACTCCATATCACTCCATCCCACGGTCTCCCATCCCCAAGGTGAAAAACCGCCCAAAACGCAACCACAAACCATTTATATTAATACCCCTTTAAACCATCCCCTCTCCACCCCTTCCCGAAAACACTCCCCCCTCCCCCCTTTTCCCACTAACAACGCCTACTTTCCCCCCGCAGACAAAAGGCAAAGGAGTACATTCTTCACACCCCACAGCATTCCACAATCCCATTCCAACCCACCCACCCAACCAACCCCACCACATCTACCACTTCCAAAAAAAATCAAAAAATCAAAGCTACCCATCCATCCACACGCACGTCATCACACCACCCCCTCGCACCGGAAAAAAAAAAACGCCATCAAAGAACACGAACCCCGCAGCCGCCACCCCTTTTCGCACAACTCCCAGCCTCTCATTCTCATCACGTTTTCCCTCCTTCCTTTTTCTTCATCATGGGGGGGGGGGGGGGGGGGGGGGGGGCGGGGGCCCCGCGGGGGGGGGGGGCCCCGGGCGGGGGCGCGCGCGCGCCCGGCGGCGGGGGGCGGGGGGGGGGCGGGG
>JAABVA010000144.1_pt1 | contig 92055 bp, 80 predicted proteins | sample 5560331 | NCBI WGS metagenome assembly JAABVA01 (sample SAMN12812661, study PRJNA571458) | rock metagenome | isolation source: Antarctica rocks | place: Antarctica: Victoria Land, Mt New Zealand sud | collected 2016-01-07
GTGGGCCAGCGGGTGCCCCGAACGGCGTAGCAGTCGGCTGCGAGGGCCGCCGGCCGGGGTTCGAACCTGAATCACCAAAAGCTGATTCGTTGGCTTGCTCGGCCGTCACCGGCTGCTCCTCATCTAGTACCCGATCGCCGGCCGCTTGTGCCGGGCCCGCCATTCCACCCGCTTCGTCCATCTCACCACTGAACCATCGACGCGTGTGACGCTTGCCGGCAATCCTCGTCCGCCCGCTAACAGCCGCCGTCCTGCGGCGACGGTTCGATTCCCCATCGCCCCAGATCAGCGGGGGTGTCCACGTCAGCGGTGCGGTGTCGATCCGCAGGCACCCGGATTCCGATCAGCGGTGCGAGCAGATCGCCGATCCGGCCACCGTCCCACGACGCTCTGCTTTTCACCGCTGTCAGGAGTACCGCGAACCGCCAGACGCCGGCCAGGTACTGGTCACGACCGCTCGGGTCTGCCAGCACGGCGCCGTCCACCCGTGCGTGTCGCAAAGCCGAGGAAAGGCCGCTGATCGAACGCGAATCGATACCGGGCAGGTCCGCGGCCAGGACGACGACCAGCGCATCGTCGGCCACCGCGCCGGGTCCGCTCTCCGCCAGCAGATCCATTCCCGCGGCCAGCGCAGCGCACGGCCCTCCGCCGGGTGGTCGCTCCCGCGTCTGCAGTATCTCCGGCCCGAGCACCCGGGTCGGTCCGACGACGACAGTCAGGGCCGGCTCGACCGCTGCCAGTGCAATGTCGAGCAGCGTGCGCCCGCTACTTCTCAACGCAGGTTTGTCGACGGAGCCCAGTCGCCGGCCGGAGCCCCCGGCCAGCACGATCGCCAGCCGGGGCCGCTCAGGTGCCGACTCGGGTCGCACCGATATAGCCGTTACCGAAGTCGGCAGAGGTGACGTGGACGAACGAACCGGAGAACGGTGCTTCCACCATCTCTCCGTTCCCCGCGTACATCGCGACATGGTGGATGGTGCTCGGATCGGACGTGTCATTGGCGTAGAACAGCAGGTCACCCGGCATCAAATCGGAAGTCGCAACATGCTGACCGAGGGTGTACTGGTAGGCGGAAAGATTCGGAATGGAGATGCCCTGCTGGGCCCATCCGTAGCTGGTGAGCCCGGAGCAGTCGAAGCCGACGACGTTGCAGTCGTTCTCCGCTCCATTCGGCCCACAGATCCCCGTTGTCGGACCGGAGCTGGTGCCACCGCCCCACGAATAGGGCGTGCCGACCCACTGCTCGGCGGCCGCAACAGCGGCCTGCCCCTTTTCCGCGGTCCAGCCCCCCGAGCCGGACGAGGGCTGCGACGGTTGTGCTGGCGGCGGATTCGCGGCCGGGGCATCGGCGACCGGTACGTCGACGGCCGGCGGACTTGCGGCTGGTGCGGGCGCGCCGCCACCGGTGTCATTCCGGAGGATCTCGCAGGCGATCCCGTTGCCATTGGTGTCGAGCGCGTCGCGAAAACCCGGCTGCCCGCGGTGGATCGGCGCCACTCCGGCATTCACCGCGTCTGCACAGGTGGCGAAGTACACCGAGGCTGCGGGACCGGGTTGATTCTTGGTCGCATCGGCGGCTCTCACCGCCGCGGCAAGGGCGGCCGCTGCTTTTCTGGCGGCGCTGGCTTCGCTGGCCGCCTGCGCCGCATTGGCCGCCCGAGCAGCATCGGCAGCCCTTGCTGCGCTCTGCGCCGCCGCGGCGCGAGCAGCTGCCCGATTAGCGTCCGCCTGGGCTCGCAGACTTCGCTGTTCGTCGTCGAACCGCTTCTTCGCAACCCTGGCGGCTTGTTCCGCGGCAGCCTTGTCCGCCACCGCCTTTGCCTGGGCAGCCTTCGCCGCAGCGTCTGCGACAGCCTGGATCCGGGCCCGCTCGGCGGCCTGCGCACGTGCGAGGGCTGCAGCATGTTCCGCCGCGGCCCGGGCAGCGGCCTGTTCTGCGGCCAGCTTTGCCGCGGCCGCCGCTTTCGCCCTTGCGATCGCTTCCAGGCGGAGCCGCTCCTCCTCTGCCTTCTTGGCTGCGAGCCAGTCGTTGTACTGCGCGCGCTGATCCTTCAGGCCGGCCACCTTGCTCAGCGCCAGTTGGTAGTCGTTCTCCTGCTGGTCCAGCCGGGTGTGCAGGCCGGCAAGCTGTGTCTTGCCCGCCACGAACGCGTCGCTGGCGCTCTGCTGGGCAGCCGCCGCGTCGTGAGCCGCCTTCACTGCCGCGGCTCGAGCCACGGTTGCCTGATCCCGGGCCACTCTGGCGTCGGAATCCACGTTCGCCTTGTTGCTCAGGGAGGTTTGAAGCTTGGCGATGACATCGAGCTGCGACTTCGAAACCTGAGAGAGCAATTCGTGTCGGTCCAGCAGGTCACTGGCGCTCGAAGCATCCATCAGCGCGGTCACCGACCCGAGAACGGAACCCTGTCGGTAGGAAGCGGCGGCGAAAGCCGCCGCTTTCGCTCTGGCACCGTTGATCGCTCCGCCCGCCGTCACCGAGTCCTTGGCGGCTGACGCGGCTGCCCGCTCGGCGGTGACGGCATCCGACTCGGCCAACTGCTGGTCGATCAGCGCCTTTTTGACCAACTCACCCTTGAGTTCCAGGTCGTCGTTCAGCCGGTGGATGTCGCCTTCGGTCGTCGTCACCAGGCCGGAGAGCCGCCCGATCTCGGCCGCCGACGCAGAGGCTTGCGACTGCGAATCCTGAATCTGCTGGTCCGATGGATTCGGTGGCGGCGGCGGCACCGCGCCGGCGGGAACGCCGATCCCCATGAACAACGCAGCCGTCAACATCGCGCACACCGCAACGGACGTTTTCGACACAACGGGCGGACCGGAATGCGCGCGGGCGACAGACACCACAGGAAACCCCTTTCCGTGGTGCTTCCCACGGTTGCCTCAGCTGACGATGACCTTCGAACCTCATGCGCATCATCTGTCAATAGGACACGCCAAGTAGCACCATGCCACTTTGTTCCCCCCGTGCGCCAGTAGTCCCACTAAACACAGCAGTCCCAGAATGGGCAACTCACCGATTTCACCCGCCTGCGCTTCGATTCCATCGGCCGTCACCGACAGTGATCGGAAATGGGGCGCCTTTTAACGGGTCCCGCCGCGGGCGCCGACCCGCACGGGGGAATTGCGCCGGATAGGGCCGATCGACCTCGGCGAAGGTCCTGATCGGTCACACTGAACCCGTGTCGTCCGTGCCCGATCCCGCGAAGCGCCCGCGAGTCGACTCAGAAGTCCGTCGAGCCGGCCGCCATTGGGCTCCGTTTGGCGCCGCTGTGTCGGCAATCGGCCTGGTGTGCGTGCTAATCGGGTCATTCCTCCCCTGGCTCGTCTCCGGAGGGGTGCGTCGCGACAGCTACGCCATTGTCGGCATCGTCGGTCGGCTGGGACTGGCGGGATCCGGTTCCGCCGCGACAGCACTGTCGTTCTGGCCACTGCTCGGCCCGGTGGTGACGCTGCCGGTGATTGCAGCCATCCTGCGGCGTTGGCGAATCGCTGCGGTCACCGCGATGCTGATCGGCCTGATCACCGGCCTGACCTCGGGCGGCGTGCTGATTGTTGCCAGTGGCCACCGAGCGATGGGTATCGGAGTGGAGAACCAGGGCCCGGTGTGCACCGCGATCGGTGCGGCCGCGGCGATCCTGGGAGCCCTGGTCCTGCTCATCCGGGCGCCCACGCGACGCCCTCCGGCACCGGGACGTGCTCGAACGCAGGGACGTACTCGAACAGAAGGACGTACCCGAGCAGAAGAACGTGCTCGAGCACAGGACACTGCGGTGGCGATGACGACGGCACATCAGTCCGGGCTCGGGCAACCCAGCAACGTTGATGCCGGCGACGGTCCGCCCAGCCACCATCGGTGGACACCCGAGGCTGTTGACGTTCCACCGGAACCGCCAGCCGAGTCCCCGCGTCGGATCTCGGGCTTCGAAGGAACCTCTGCTGTACCACCCGACAACACGCCTGTCGTTGATGTGGCATCGAGCGCAGCACTCCGACGGCAACCCGAAAGCCGAAATCTTTCACCAGGGTCTCCGACTGCACACGCGGTATTTCAGAAGCAGTGAAAGGGAAGGCAGCACGATGAGCGACCAATACGGACCACAGAGCCCCTACGGCCAGCCCCCGGGCGCCGAGCCATCCGGCAACCAACCCGGCTGGCAGCCGCAGCAACCCGGCTCCCAGTCCGGGTATGGGCAGCCGCAGCAAGCCGGCCAACAGCAGTCCGGATACGGGCAGCAAGGCGCCGGCCAGCAGCAGTCCGGATACGGGCAGCAAGGCGCCGGCCAGCAGCAGTCCGGCCAGCCCAGTTACGGCCAGCCCAATTACGGCCAGCCCAGCTATGGACAGCCCGACTATGGCCAGTCCAACCCCGGTCCTTCCGGCTTCGGCCAGCCGGGGGCTCAGGGCCAGGGTTACGGGCCGCCTGCACAGCAGGCTCCGTACGGTTCGCCGGCGGGTCCTCAGTGGTTCGGCGGCAGTCCAGACTCCAATCCTGGCCGGAAGAGCCGGACCCCGATCGTCATCACGGTGATCGCCGTGGTCGTCGCGCTGCTGGCCGGCGGCGGGATCTATCTCCTGAGCAAGCGTGACGCAAAGACCGCCGGAGGTCAGGGCAGCCCCCAAGCCGCAGTCAACGCCATGCTGCTCTCGCTGGCTCAGAAGGACCCGGTCGGCGTGGCCGACCAACTGGACCCGGCCGAAGCCTCTCTCTTCTCCGATCTGAACAGCGAGTTGCTGACCGAACTCAAACGACTGCAGGTGCTGTCGCCCAGTGCCAGTGCCAACACGCTGACCGGGTCGAAGATCAGCGCGACCGGTCTGACCTACGGCAGCGATCCCGACCAGATCAACGACCACGTCACGGTTGTGAAGCTCACCGGCGGCACTGTCACCGTCACCACCGACATCACGAATCTGCCGCTGACCGACAAGGTCAAGAGCGCGGCGGGCGACTCGCTGAACAGGCTGAAGAAGCAGACCAAGGTCTACAACATCGCCGATCAGGCCCGCAAGCTCGGCCATCCGATCCGCATCGCGGCCGTCAACCGCAGCGGCAAGTGGTATCCGAGCCTGTTCTACACGGCGGCCGATCTGTGGGCGCAGCAGGCCAAAGTAGCCAATCCCACGGCCGCCGATTTTATCGCCCCGACCGGCGGAACCAGCCCTGAGGATGCGATGAACAAACTGCTCACAGCTTCCACCAGCGGCGACTTCAACGCGATCATCGGTCTGCTTCCGCCGCAGGAAATGGGCGTGATGCACGACTACGGCAGGCTGCTGACCAAACAGATACCGTCCGGTGGTCGCTCGACGATGGGCTCGGCGGCACTGTCCGACGCTACGTGGAACGTCGCCGACGTTCCCGGCGGCAAGTTGGTGTCGCTCAAGACGCTGACGATCAAGGCGAGTGGAAAGACCGTCACCGTGGCTCGCGACGCTGCGGCGAACACCCTGTCGATCGGAGTGCAGGGCGAGCCGAAGGTCGTGCTGGACAAGGACAGCGTCGTTGGCTTCGTCAACAAGAGCGTCCTCAAGTCGTCCTCCACGCGGTCGCTGCCGCCACAGGTGGTCGCCATCATCGGTCGTGAGTTCCAACAGCTGATCGGCGTGGGCGTCGTGATGACGCAGGACGGCGGCAAGTGGTACGCCAGTCCGGTTCGTTCGTACGCAGAAATTCTGGTCAAGGTGCTCAAGGGTCTTGAACCTGGCGATATCGACTACTTCCTCTCGCTGGCGAAGAAGTAGATCCAACCGGAACGGCGAACCGCGAACACTTCGACGCAGGGGCCGGGAGCGAAGAGCGATTCTTCGTCCCCGGCCCCTGTTGTCGCGATAACAGGACAAGCGTACTGTTTGCCTCACGCGGTCGTCGGTGCCAGAAGAACGCCACTCTGGGACCGACCAGATCCGCGGAAGACCGCGCCGCGAGGGTGCCATCCTCGGCGGCAGGTGCATTCGACCGCCTCGAGAAGGAGCAACGCGTGTCTGCCAGCCAGGACAGCTTCGCCGCAAGAAAAACCCTCACCGTGACCTCCAGCGCCGGTGAAGAGAGCTATCAGATCCATCGGATCAAGGGTGTGGCGGGGCTCGAGAACGCGGAACGTCTTCCGTTCTCGCTGAAGGTGCTGCTCGAAAATCTCCTTCGTACGGAGGACGGCGCCAACATCACCCGCGAACACATCCTGGCGCTGGCGAACTGGAAGCCGGACGCAGAGCCGGACACCGAGATCCAGTTCACCCCGGCTCGGGTGATCATGCAGGACTTCACCGGGGTGCCCTGCGTCGTGGATCTGGCCACCATGCGCGAGGCGATGGCTGATCTCGGCGGGGACCCGGACAAGATCAACCCGCTGGTGCCGGCCGAGATGGTGATCGACCATTCGGTGATCGCTGATGTCTTCGGCCGCGCGGACGCGTTCGAGCGCAACGTGGAACTCGAATACGAGCGCAACCGCGAGCGCTACCAGTTCCTGCGCTGGGGCCAGACCGCCTTCGACGAGTTCAAGGTCGTCCCGCCGGGAACCGGCATCGTCCATCAGGTGAACATCGAGCACCTGGCTCGGGTGGTCATGGTCCGAAATGGCGAGGCCTATCCGGACACCCTCGTCGGCACCGACTCGCACACCACCATGGTCAACGGCCTCGGCGTGCTCGGCTGGGGAGTCGGCGGGATCGAGGCGGAGGCGGCGATGCTGGGTCAGCCGGTCTCGATGCTCATCCCCCGCGTTGCCGGCTTCAAGCTGACCGGCAGCCTTCCCGATGGAACCACCGCTACCGACCTGGTGCTCACCATCACCGAAATGCTGCGCAAGCATGGCGTGGTCGGCAAGTTCGTCGAGTTCTACGGTGACGGCGTTGCCGCAGTTCCGCTGGCCAACCGCGCCACCATCGGCAACATGAGCCCGGAGTTCGGCTCGACCGCCGCCATGTTCCCGATCGATGACGAGACGATCAGGTATATGCGGCTGACGGGCCGGCCCGACGACCAGCTCGCACTGGTGGAGGCGTACGCCAAGGAGCAGGGCCTGTGGCACGACGCCACGGTCGAGCCGGCCTTCTCCGAGTACCTCGAACTAGACCTCGGAACGGTGGTGCCGTCGATCGCAGGGCCGAAGCGGCCGCAGGACCGGGTCGTGCTGGCCGATTCGGTGCCGATGTTCCGTGAGGCGCTGAAGGCGTACACGAACGGCGTGGCACACGATTTGGTGGACGAGCAACTGCTGGAGACCTTCCCGGCCTCCGACGCGCCGTCACACGACCCGAACCAGACCTCGGACGCCTATCCACCCGTGCCGGTCCCGACCGCCCGAAGCACTCGCCGGGCCTCCAAGCCGACCAAGGTCGTGATGGACGGCCAGGAGTTCGAGATCGACCATGGTCACGTTGCCGTCGCCGCCATCACCTCATGCACCAACACGTCGAACCCACAGGTGATGATCGCCGCCGCGCTGCTGGCGAAAAAGGCTGTCGAGGCAGGGCTGGAGCGGAAGCCGTGGGTCAAGACGACGCTGTCCCCCGGTTCCAAGGTAGTGATGGACTACTACGAGCGGGCCGGCCTGCTGCCGTACATGGAGAAGCTCGGATTCAATCTCGCCGGCTTCGGCTGCATGACGTGCATCGGCAACTCGGGTCCGTTGCAGGACGAGATCTCCGCCGCCATCAACGAGGCCGACCTTGCGGTGGTTTCCGTGCTGTCGGGCAACCGCAACTTCGAGGGCCGGATCAACCCGGACATCAAGATGAACTACCTCGCATCCCCCCCGCTGGTGGTCGCGTACGCGTTGGCCGGCTCGATGGACATCGACATCACCCGTGACCCGCTCGGTACGGACACGACAGGTCAGCCGGTCTTCTTGCACGACATCTGGCCGTCGCCGACCGAGGTCGAGGAGGTGATCGCCCAGGCGATCAACCAGGAGATGTTCACCAGGGACTACGCGGACGTCTTCGCCGGTGACGAGCGGTGGAAATCACTCCCGACACCGACGGGAAGGACTTTCGAGTGGGATGCGGATTCCACCTATGTGCGGAAGCCTCCCTACTTCGAAGGCATGTCGCCGGATCCGTCGCCGGTCACCGACATCACCGATGCCCGCGTGCTGGCAAAGCTGGGCGACTCGGTGACCACCGATCACATCTCCCCCGCCGGCAACATCAAGGCCGGCACTCCAGCAGCGCAGTACCTGACCGAGCACGGCGTCAGCCGGCAGGACTTCAACTCCTACGGCTCTCGGCGCGGGAACCACGAGGTGATGATCCGCGGCACGTTCGCCAACATCCGACTGCGTAACCAGCTCCTGGACGGTGTCGAAGGCGGTTACACCCGTAACTTCCTGGCCGACGGCGAGCAGTCGTTCATCTTCGACGCCTCGGCCGCGTACCAGGCCGCCGGCATACCGTTGATCATCCTGGCCGGCGCCGAATACGGGTCGGGATCCTCTCGCGACTGGGCGGCGAAGGGCACCGCCCTGTTGGGCGTCAAGGCCGTGATCGCGCAGTCCTACGAACGCATCCACCGGTCCAACCTGATCGGGATGGGTGTCATCCCGCTCCAGTTCGCTGCGGGTGAAACCGCAGATTCGCTGGGCCTGACCGGCACGGAGACCTTCTCCATCTCGGGCATCACGGCGCTCAACGACGGCCGCACTCCCAGGAGCGTCACCGTCACGGCGACCAGCCAAGACGCCGATCGGCGCCCGGTGACCTTCACTGCGACCGTCCGGATCGACACCCCCGGCGAGGCCGACTACTACCGCAACGGCGGGATCATGCAGTACGTGCTGCGGAACCTGCTGGCTGCCGCCAAGTAGCCCATCGATGCCCCGGGTCAGCCCGGACCATCTCGAGGCGAGGAAGCAGCAGATCCTCGACGGGTCCCGTGCCGCCTTCGCACGGCACGGGTACGAAGGTGCCACCGTCCGGATCCTAGAAGAGGAAATCGGGCTCAGTCGTGGCGCGATCTTCCACCACTACGCCGACAAGGACGCCGTCTTCATGGCGCTGGCCGGCCAGGACGCGGCGGCGATGGCGGAGATCGTGGCCCGCGACGGGCTGGTCCGGGTGATGCGGGACATGATCGCCGCGCCGGATGCCGGATGGCTCGGTACCCAGTTGGAAGTGTCCCGTCGCGCTCGGACCGACCCTCGGTTCCGGAACGCCTGGGCCGCCCGGTCGATAGCGGTCGGAGCTGCGACCAGAGCCCGGCTGCTTCGGCAGCGCGAGGCGGGTGTGCTGCGCACCGACGTCGATCTCGAAGTCCTCGCCTCCTACCTGGAGCTGGTGCTGGAAGGGTTGGTCACGCACCTGGCCCAAGGGCTGCCGAGCGACGCGATGTCGGCGGTGCTCGACATGGTCGAGCGGTCCGTGCGGCGGAACTGACAGCCGAGCCGCTGCAACCCGACCAGCCGCCCGCTCAGATCGAAGTAGCTAGGTTGGGCAGATGCACTTCCGAGCCATCCGATCGTGATCCTTTCCACCGACCGCGATCCCCGCCTGATCACCATCCGCCGCGGTGGGACGCTCACGGACGCCGACCACCGGCTGCTGGCTTTGTGGGCGGCCGCGTGCGCAGAGCACGTTCTGCACCTGTTCGAGTCGGTGCAGCCCTCCGATCCACGGCCCCGCCATGCGATCGAGCAAATTCGGGCATGGGCGCGCGGCGAGATCAGGATGTCCCAGTCCCGCGCGGCGGGTGGCCATGCCATGGCTGCCGCCAGAGAGTTGAGCGGAGCCGCTCGGCACGCCGCATTTGCTGCCGGCCAGGCGGCAGTGGTGGCGCATGTCGCCGCGCACGAGCTCGGTGCTGCGGCCTACGCGATCAAGGCCCGATGTGCGGCGGCCCCGGGGTGCGAGGGTGAGAGCGCCGGCCGACCCGAGTGCCGTTGGCAGCGCGAACAGCTCCCGGATGCGATTCGCGAACTCGTCCTGGACGATCAGCGGTTGCGCAACAAGATCTGCTGGTCGGTGTTCGACTGCTGACGGTTTCCCGGTTTCGGAATTGTCAACTGCGATTCCAGTCGAAAGCTAGCGGCGGTCTTGTGCCGCAGCGACCTCCCGGACCCGATTCAGCTGTTCCGCCTGTTCGGCCAGCAGTTGTTCGGCCGCCGTCGACACCCGCGCCGAGCTCAACAATCTGGTCACCGCCCTGACCGCATCGACCGGGGCGGCAAGCAGTGCGTCGGTGAGGTCCGACACCGCCTCGGACAGCTCGTCGACCGGAACGCTCGCCAGGGCCAGACCGATGCGGACGGCCTCGGCCGCGCCAACCCGGCGCCCGGTGGCGCAGATCTCCAATGCCCGCTGATACCCCACTGCACGGACCAGCGGTCCGGTACCGCCCAGGTCCGGCACCAACCCCAGACCGACTTCCGCCATGCAGAACTGCGCATCCTCGGCGACAAGCGTCAGGTCACAGGCGAGCGTGAGCTGAAACCCAGCCCCGATCGCATGTCCGGAAACGGCTGCGATCGAGATGAAACCGGGGTCGGCCAACCAGGTGAAACCTTGTTGGAAGCGCGCGATCATGTTGTGCGCGACGGCATCGGGGGCAGATGCCACCCGCACAAGCATCGAATCGCCGGTCAGCTCGAAGGCGCTTCGATCAAGACCTGCCGAGAACGACGCGCCTGCCCCGCGAACCACAACGACGCGGATCGTGCCAGGCAGCCGAGAACCGATGTGGGCCAAAGCTTCCCAGGTATCGGGGAGCTGCGCATTGTGGATGTCGGGACGCTCCAGCGTGATGGTGAGCACCTCGTCGAGCTGCTCGACGGACAACCGACCCCGCGTCAACAGGTCAGAATCGAAGGGTTGGGCAACGGTGGGGGGCGCCATGGACTCAGGGATGTTCGTCACCGGACATTGGTACCAGATCGCGATGGGGAGACTGCGGGAACCATTCCCACGTTCCCTGCACAGCTCGTTCATCGCCGGGAGGTGCGATGCCGTCCCACTTATATCTTGGGCCGTTTATTTTTTCTTCGTGCGAGTGGCTCCGCCTCGGCCGCGAAGCGGCACGTCGGCATCGACCAGCAATCGATGCACGAACCCGTATGACCGTCCGGTGCCGTCCGCAAGGGCCCGGATGCTCTGGCCCTTCTCGTATTTTCGGCGCAGGTCGGCGGTCAGCTTGGCTCTCGCGGACCCGGTGATCCTGGCACCCTTGCGCAGCGCCCCGGCCTTGCCGGAACTGGAGCGTGCCGGAATCGATTGCACCTCTGCCATCACGTCCGCACCTTTCGTTCTCGCTCGAGTCGGCGCGACGTCTGCCCTGACCGAAGGCGTGGCGCAGCACCGGCATGGATGTTCTCCAATGATCAAGCAGAACGTCCAACCCCGCCACCGCTGGTTCTCGAGTTTCGGAACGCGGCGGACGACCGGTCGGTCCGAGGCTCTCGCCGGCGCAGAGGTGAAGGCCGCCGCCGCCGGTTCAGGCGAGTTCGACCAGGTCCAGATAGTCGGTCGACCAGTGGTCCTCACTGCCATCCGGCAGCAGGATCACCCGCTCCGGATGCAATGCGGCGACGGCACCGGGATCGTGCGTCACGAGCACCACCGCCCCCGCATATCGGCGCAGCGCGTCGAGCACCTGCTCCCGACTCGCCGGATCCAGGTTGTTGGTCGGCTCATCGAGCAACAGGACGTTCGCGGCCGACGAGACCAGTCCGGCCAACGCCAGCCTGGTCTTCTCGCCGCCGGAGAGCGTGCCCGCCCGCTGCTCGAGCTGTTCGCCGGTGAACAGGAACGTACCGAGCAGATTGCGCAGCTCCTGCGCACCGGCATCGGGAGCGGCGCTGCGGATGTTCTCCCAGACGGTGCGGTCGGGATCGAGCGTTTCGTGCTCCTGTGCGTAGTACCCGAGCTTGAGTCCGTGGCCGGGCTCGACCGCGCCGGTGTCGGGCTTCTCCCGGCCGCCGAGCAGCTTGAGCAACGTCGTCTTGCCGGCGCCGTTGAACCCCAGCACCACGACGCGGCTGCCTCGGTCGATGGCCAGATCGACGCCCGTGAAGATCTCCAGCGAACCGTACGACTTGGACAGGTTCTTCGCCGTGAGCGGCGTCCGGCCGCAGGACGCCGGCTCCGGGAACCGGATCTTCGCCACCTTGTCCGAGACCCGGACCTCGTCGAGATTGGCGATGAGAGCTTCGGCGCGCCTGACCATCTGGTGAGCGGCAGCCGCCTTCGTCGCCTTCGCGCCCAGCTTCGCCGCCTGTGTCATCAGCACGGACGCCTTCTTCTCGGCGTTCGCACGCTCGCGACGTCGTCGCTGTTCGTCGGTGGACCTGGCCTCCAGGTATCGGCCCCAGGTCATGTTGTAGATGTCCAGCTCACCGCGCACCGCGTCGAGGAACCAGACCTTGTTCACGACGGCGGCCAGCAGCTCCACATCGTGGGAGATGATGACCAGCCCACCACTGAAACCTCTGAGGAAGTCGCGGAGCCAGGTGATCGAGTCGGCGTCGAGGTGGTTCGTCGGCTCGTCCAGCAGCAACATCGTGCCGTCTCCGGCATCTGCAGCAGCGAACAGGATCCGCGCCAGTTCGACCCGCCGGCGTTGACCGCCGGACAGGGTCCGCATCTGCTGTTCCAGAATGCGATCCGGAAGACCGAGGTTCGAGGTGATCCGGGCGGCCTCGGACTCGGCTGCGTAGCCGCCGAGCGTGGAGAACCGCTCCTCCAGCTTGCCGTAGCGGTCCACCGCGTCGTCGCGGGCGGTGCCGGTGAGCTCGGCCATCTGGATGTGAACCTTCTCCAGCTGGGCCACCATGACGTCAAGGCCGCGGGCCGAGAGGACCCGATCGCGGGCCGTCATGTCGAGATCGCCTTCGCGCGGGTCCTGTGGTAGATAGCCCAAGGGGCCCGTCCGGGACAGCTGGCCCGCGTACGGCGCGCCCTCGCCGGCGAGGACCCGAAGGGTGGTCGTCTTGCCCGCCCCGTTGCGTCCGACCAACCCCACCCGGTCGCCGTGCTGCAGACGGACAGTGGTGTCGGCGAGCAGGATCCGGGTTCCGGCCCGCAGTTCAAGGCCGGTTGCGGTGATCACGTGTTCCGATCCTACCGGCGTGCGCGCGCGGAGGCTCGCCAACGGCGTCGGCGATGAGGTGACCCTGCCCACGACCCGAGCGCACATTGCTCACGAACCGCAGGTCACGCTGCGCACGAACCAAGGCACTGCCCACGACTGGAGGTCACCCGTGCCAACGGCGACCCGCCCGGCCCGCCGGTTGTCTACGTTCCGAATCCGGCCTTTCGCAACGCGTCGGCCAGCGAACCGGCGGCCGGCTGGGACTCCGGACGTTGCTGCGGGGAACGGTCATCGCGACCCCGACCGGTCGGCGTTGCCCGAGTGTTCGGCGTTGCCCGAGTCTTAGCTTAGGCGTTGCCCGAGTGGTCGGCGTTACCCGACCGGTGGTCCGATTCCGAGTCTGATCCCGCACGCGGGAGGTCCCCGACGATTTCGTCCCCGGCTGGTCGTCGAGACGCAAGGTGAGCGCGATCCGCTGGCGGGCCGGATCCACCTCCATCACTTTCACCTTCACCACCTGGCCCGATTTGACGATCTCGCGGGGGTCGCTCACGAAGCGGTTGGACATTGCCGAGACGTGAACCAGTCCGTCCTGGTGGACGCCGACATCGACGAATGCCCCGAATGCGGCGACGTTGGTGACGACGCCCTCGAGCACCATGCCCTCGCGCAGATCGGAGATCTTCTCGACACCATCGGCGAAGGTCGCGGTGGTGAACGCCGGACGCGGATCACGCCCGGGCTTCTCCAGTTCGGACAGGATGTCGGACACCGTTGGCACCCCGAACCTGGCGTCGGTGAACTTCTCCGGCGCCAAACCACGAAGCAGTGCGGCGTTGCCAATCACATCCTCCAGTCCGGTTCCGGTGCTCTGAAGGATCCTGCGCACCACGGGATAGGCCTCGGGATGGACGCTCGACCGGTCGAGTGGGTCGGCTCCGCCTGAAATGCGCAAGAACCCCGCGCACTGCTCGTAAGCCTTGGGCCCAGACGCGCAACGTTCTTCAGTGCGCCGCGAGAGCCGAAGGGCCCGTTGCCGTCCCGGTATTCGACGATGTTCTCGGCGAGGGTCGTGGTGATGCCGGAGACCCGGGCCAACAGCGGTACCGAAGCGGTGTTCACATCGACGCCGACGGCATTGACGCAATCCTCCACCACACCGTCCAACGACTTGGCCAGCATCGACTCGGCGAGATCGTGCTGGTACTGGCCGACGCCGATGGACTTCGGATCGATCTTCACCAGTTCGGCGAGCGGGTCCTGCAGGCGTCGGGCGATCGATACCGCCCCGCGAATCGAGACATCGAGGTCCGGCAATTCTGCGGACGCATACGCCGACGCCGAGTAGACCGAGGCGCCCGCCTCGGAGACGACGATTTTCGTCACGCCGGGTACCCGGCTGATCAGCTCGGCTGCGAGCCTGTCCGTCTCTCTGGACGCGGTGCCGTTGCCGATCGAGATCAGTTCGACGGCGTGGTCGACCGTCAGCTTGTGCAGCGTCGCCAGCGCTGCATCCCATCGATTGTGCGGCTGGTGCGGGTAGATGGTCTCGATCGCGACGACCTTTCCGGTGCCGTCGACGACGGCTACCTTGACGCCGGTGCGGAAGCCAGGGTCGAGTCCGAGTGTCGGCCGGCTGCCGGCCGGCGCCGCCAACAGGAGATCCCGCAGATTTGCGGCGAAGACGGCGGCTGCAGCCTGCTCGGCGCCCTGCCGCAAGCGCATCCGCACATCGATTCCCAATGACACGGACAAGCGCGTGCGCCAGGCCCAGCGCACCGTCTCGCGCAGCCACTTGTCGCTCGGGCGGCCGCGATCGACGATGCCGAAGCGCGCCGCGATCCGGCGCTCGTAGTCGGTCGGCGTCGCGTCGAGCGGGTCGGGGTCCGGCGAATCGGAACTGACAGAGACATTCAGGACGTCGTCCTTCTCACCACGGAACATGGCCAGGACCCGGTGCGAGGGCAGCGTCGTCAGCTTTTCGGCGAAGTCGAAGTAGTCGCTGAACTTGGCGCCGTCCTGCTCCTTGCCGACGCGCACCGCGGAGACCAGTCTGCCCCGGGTCCAGAGAAGTTCGCGGAGCCCGCCCACCAGGTCGGCATCTTCGCCGAACCGCTCGACCAGGATCGATCGGGCTCCCAGTAGCGCCTCGGCAATGTCCGCCACTCCTTTGTCCGGATTCACGTAGCGCGCAGCCGCCCGTTCGGGATACTCGCTGGGGTCGCCCAACAGGCTGTCTGCCAGCGGTTGGAGCCCGGCCTCCCGAGCGATCTGCGCCTTGGTCCGCCGTTTGGTCTTGAACGGCAGGGAGATGTCCTCCAGTCGTGCCTTGGAATCCGCTGCGGTCAAACGCTTCTCGAGTTCGACCGTCAGCTTTCCCTGTGACCGGATGGCCTCGACCACCGCCGCCCGCCGGTCGTCCAGTTCTCGCAGATAGGTAAGCCGCTCCTCCAGATCCCGAAGCTGCGCATCGTCCAACGTTCCGGTTGCCTCCTTGCGGTAGCGAGCGATGAACGGCACGGTGGCGCCGCCGTCCAGCATTTCGATCGCTGCGATGACCTGCCACTCGAGGACTCCCAATTCGGCGGCGATACGGCTGGGAACCGAGGCGATCGGTGTACTGGGGACTTCGGGCGCAATTTCCGGGCTGGACACGATCCTGCTTTCCGTTGGCTGACGGTGCTGGATAAGCATTCTGCCTTGCCTTCAACGCTGTTTCCGTCCGTCCTGGTGGGGGTTTGCGGTCACCCGTGGGCGCACCGAGAACTTTGCCGTCCCGACCGGCGATACTGGAGCGGTGATCCTGTCCCGAGGTTGGTCTCTGTTCCTGATTGCCGCCGGCGTCTTCAACTGGATCATCTGGCCGCGCTTCGCGCTGGCGATCTGGAACGACCAACGCGCCTGGTCCGGCTCCGTCGGGCATTCGTCGCCGACCGCCTTCCTCGTCGTGCACGCGGTGCTGATCGGTACTGCCGTCACCGTCGGAACGATCGTCGGAGTTCTCGGCCTGCGCGGATTCCTCGCCGGGAGCAAGAGGGTAAATCAGACGACGGGGTTCGACGAGGAGTCGACGCCGGGTTCGACAGGGGATGTGACGCGAGCTGCAACCGGCTCGGGTGGCAGCCGGAAGTAGTCCTCCGTCGAGATCGGTACGAAGCCGGTCGAGGTGTAAAGGCCAAGAGCAGAGTCGTTGTCGACGGCAACCTCGAGACCGACGGACGTCGCTCCCCTGTCACGTAACAGCCGGCACGCTCGAGCCAGCACGTCACGCCCGATTCCGCGACCTCGCAGGCTCGGATCGAGAACGAAACCGTAGATGCCGCCAACGCCGCGTTCGAGGCTCAGCCGCAGGTAGCCGATCACGGCGCCGTCCCGGCGCACAACCAGGTGTTGCGCCGAATCGCTTCTGCTCATTGCCGGGCCGTCGGCCGCGGGGTGGCCGAAAGCTGATTCGAGTAGGCGCCGAACGGCCGGTTCGTCATCCCTGCAGGCGTCCGCGACCGAGGTGGCGGAGTCGGTCGGGCCGTCGGACGGGTCGCCGGCGAGGATCAGTGCGTACTCGCTGTGGTCCAACGGCGCCTGCTGGGCAGCGGAGAACAGTGCACCGCTGGTGGTCGCCCGAGGGCAGACCAACAGCGCCTGCGCGCAGGCGCGCGCTTGCAGGAGCGGGCGTGCAGCGTGCAGCAACCGCGTCGCCATTCCGCTCCGGCGCGCAGCAGGATCGACCATGCCTGCCAATTCCACACCCGCGCCGAATGCGTAGAGGCCGAGGAATCCGATGAGCCGCTCCTGGCCCGGACGACGTGCCTCCCACCACAGCAGATCCTCGATCTGGCCGCCGTCTCGCCGGTTCAGCTCGCCCCACTCCAGCTTGAGTCGGCCGCCATCGGCGGCGAGCGTCCGTCGTTCCAGGTCCGCTATCGCGGCCAGGTCGCCGGCCGTCAGTCCGGCACGCAATTGCAGCACCGGCTCACTGCATCATCTGCGTCAACCGGATATCCTGCTCCTCCAGCCGCTCACCGGTCGAGCAGGAAGCGTGCGTGTTCCTCCCTGTTCCGAACCACGATCCGAACCACGAGGCTGCGCTCGGCAACGGCATCGAGTACCGCCCGGCGAGGCTCCGGAACATCCCCGAAAGTGCGGAATGGCAACGCTGCCAGCGGTTTGAGCGCCGGCAGCGCCATCACCGTCTTCAATGCCGTCGCGTCACCGGCCAGCACGAGGCCGCCGAGTCTGCCGACGAAAGGCAACAGGACCCGCTCCGCCGTCGCCGCCGAATCGGCCAACGACGCGGCCAGCTGGTTCCCGCGGCGACGGGCGTAGCGCTGCTGGGACCAACCACCGGCCGCGGTGCGGCCCTGCAGGTAGGCGCGGTCCGTGGAGGAGGACAGCACCACCCCGTCCTTGGCAGTACCGATGGAGTGTGCGCCCCCTCGCACCAGAATCAGTCCCAACAGACCGACGCTGGCGAGGTGGTTGACAAGGGCCTCGATCGGTTCCCGAGTACCGACCGCCATCGGTGCGAAGGGGACCTGCAACGTGGCCGTCGTTCCGTCGCCACCGACGATCTCGAGTCTGTCCGGGTGGGCGACGAGGTCGGCGACGCCGGTGTTGCGGCCGGCGAACCGGTTGACCCAGCCGACGACCCGGTCAGCCGAGATCTCGACTTCTTTCCCGCCCCCCGGCGCCGGGCGCGGACGGCCGACAGCGCTCACTGCCGACCCACAGCGCGGGTCCGGCGTCCGACCCCGACCATTGTGAGGCACCCCGGCGTCCCGGAAGTGCTCAGCGCGGACCCGCGTCCAGCACGGCTCACAGCGCCGACCCTGCGTCCCACAGCCGGGCCGAGTGACCGGCCAACGTGGTGGCCGAAGTAGCGGCTCGGTCGTCGGTGAGGGATGCGACGTAGTCGACGATTCCCCGACCGCGACCCCAGCGCACCAGCTCGGCCGGTGAGCCTGCGGCCGATCCGGTAGTGCTCATCAGAAGTTCGGGGTTCGTCCGGGCCAGTTGTCGATAGCCGGTGGTGGCCAGGTCGACCAGATCCAGAAGGCGACGGGGCGCCCGGCCGGCATCGATGGGATCGGCGAGCCAGGCATCCAGGTCGGCGACCAGCGCAGCCATCACCTGTCCCTGCCCGCGCTGGAACATCGCCAGGTCGGGCCGATCGAGGACGAACCGCTGATGCACGAATTTCAGAACTGCCACCTCGTGCCAGGCCTGCCGGTCCAGCGATACGTGCCCCGCCCGCGGCGGCGGATCGCTCGATACGAGTACGGAATCCTGCAGGTGGGAGATCCAGCTGCGAGTGAATTCACCGACCAGCCGTTCGGCCGCCAGAGACGAATCGAACGGTACCGCGAGCAAGCCGTCGACCAGATCAGTGCCCACCCGGCCGACCGCGACCGCGAATGCCTCGTCATCGACCATCCAGCCGTCCTTGTCGTGCAGGCGTCGCCGCAGCAGTTCCAGCGAGTTGCCCGGCAGCCGCTCGTTCGCTTTCAGCTCGAGCGGATCGGTTGTCTCCAGCTCCGATCGACGACGTATCCAGGTGCGGAATTCGGCGGAAACCGACGCATGCTGCAGTACGCCGGCCCGGTGGAAGTCGTCGAGATCGTGTAGCGAGTAGGCGACGTCGTCGGCGATGTCCATCACCGAGCATTCGACCGTCTGCCGCCAGGGCTTGATCTTCGGATAGGCCGCCAGCAGCTCGGTCATTTCCGCGGCGTCCAGCACATACGCCGAGAATTTCCCGGATCCCATTCCGTCGCTTCCGGGTCCCCCGCCCTTCGGCGGAACCGCCGCGGCGCTGGGATGCGGATCAGGGACGCCGAATCGGGCCCAGGGATATTTCAGAACTGCAGCTCGGACCGCGGTGGTGAGGTTCAAACCCTCGCCGCTGGTGCCGTGCACATCGAGCTCGGTGATGATCCGGAACGTTTGGGCGTTACCTTCGAACCCGTCTGCCAGTCCGAAACGGCGGCGCGCGATCCGATCCAGCACGCGCTCGCCGAGATGGCCGAATGGCGGATGCCCGAGGTCGTGTGCGGTCGCTGCCGCTTGCACCACCACCGGATCGCAACCGCCGAGTTGATGCAGCAGCTGGCGGTGCGGACCGCCGTTCAGCTTGATTGCGATCGCGCGCGCCACTGCGGCCACCTTGATCGAGTGGGTCAGCCGGTTGTGGACGGATTGGCCCGCGGCACCCTGCGAGATCACCTGGGTCACGGCGGCAAGACGCGAGAAGTACGGCGAGAAGCGGATCCGGTCCAGATCCTCCCGGAACGCCGCCTCTGCGTTCGTGTCGGTCGCTTCTGGAGCGGATGCGCCGGAAACGCTGCCGCCTCGTCGGCTCAGCCGTGAATCCATGGGTAGGAAGCTACCCGGCCGACCGCCACCTCTTGATCACCGCAGCCGGCGCGGACACCGGACCACCGGTCCCGCCGGTGGCACCGTCGGCGGCAGTGCCAGAATCCGCGGCGGTTCCGGAACCGGCGGCAGTGCCGGAATCCGCGGTGCCAGAACCGTCGGCGGTCTCAGAGTCTGCACCGGTCTCAAAATCTGTGCCGGTATCAAAATCTGCCACGGTGCGAGGGGCGAGATACAGCACACCGATGGCCCCGAGCATCAGGCCGCCACCGGCGATGGTCAGTAGCGGGAGCGGTTCGGCCAGCACGAGGACCGCGAGAACAGTGGCAGCCAACGGTTCGATCAATGTCAGCACCGACGCCACGCTGCTGGCCGTGGTGCGCAGACCGGCGTAGAACAGGCCGTACGCCAGTACCGTGGTGGCCGCTCCCAAGTAGACCAACTGGAGCACTGCCGACCCACTGACGGTGAATCGGGCGCCCGAGGCCAGAGCGAGCGGCAGCAACGTCAACGCGCCGAAGACGCTTGAGGTCGTCGTCATCGCCAGTGGTGAGACCCCCTGGGCCGCACGACGACTGACCACCGTCGTGACGGCGTAGCTCAGACCGGACCCGACAGCGGCCAGCAGACCGATTCCGGGTGCCGGGGCGAAGGCCGTTACCGTCCGGGCCGAGGCGGACGCCACCAGAGCCAACCCGGCGACAGCCACCAGGACCACTGCGACGATTCGCGCTGATGGTCTGCGCCGAGCACCGATCGATTCGATGATCACCGTGATGATGGGCGCGACGCCAAGGCTGACGACGGTCGAGACGCCGACGCCGACATCGACGATCGAGATGAAGTACAGGACCTGGTAGACGCCAAGACCGACGCCGGAAAGGAGCAGCGACCAGGGGTGTCGGCGCAATCCCGCGGATACGAGGCGCAGCTTGGGTCCGGACAGCAGGAGCAACAACGCTGCGGCAACCAGCAGGCGGTAGAAACCGATGGCGACGGGTCCCAGGCTCGTCGATGCCTGCAGGCGCCGGACCAGGATTCCAGTGGTGCCCCACAGCAAGGCCGCGAAGCTGATCTGCACCAGGCCCAGCCGATTCCCGATCGCGTCGGACGTTCGACTTCTTGCCGCGGTCAGCCGTGCTCTGGACAGCAGAATGAGAGGGTTCAACATGACGATGCTCCGAGGGCAGTGGCTGACGAAGGTCATTGCGACTGACGGAGCTCATGGGTCACCGAAAGATGCTCGGCCGAGAACGGCTCGAGCGGGCTACGTGGTCCTGGCTCCGGTCAGCAACTCGGAGGTGGTAGGACACCCGGCAACGGGAACATGACAGAAATCATAGCCCGGGGGGTCGGGCCCAGGCGCAACCCCGCGACGAGCCGATCGAAAGCCGAGCCGAGCCGATCGACACAGGAGCACGCCGGTGCCTGCGTGAAATACGAGATCAGATGTTGAAGCCCAGGGCCCGAAGCTGTTCCCGACCGTCGTCCGTGATCTTCTCCGGCCCCCACGGCGGCAGCCAGACCCAGTTGATCTTGTAATCGGCGACCAGCTCTTCGCCGGCACCCATGATCGCTGCGGCGACCTGGTCCTCGATCATGTCGGTGAGCGGGCAGGCCGCACTGGTGAGCGTCATGTCGATGGTGAGCGTGTTGTTCGCGTCGACGTTCAAGTCGTAGATCAGGCCGAGATCAACGATGTTCACGCCCAGCTCCGGGTCCACCACATCGCGGAGCGCCTCTTCGATGTCCTCGATCAGAGCCTCGTCCACCGCCGGCGCGCCGGCGCCCGGCGCGGGCGTCGCATCGTCGAGTGCGGCCGCGCTGCGGGTGGACCGGTCGGGGATGCCAATCTCCTCGGGCAGCACATCAGCGTGATCATGACCAGCGTGATCATGACCAGCGTGATCATGACCAGCGTGATCATGACCAGCGTGATCATGACCAGCGTGATCGTGACCAGCGTGATCGTCAGCCGGGAGATCCCATTCGGTCGCGGTGGTTTCGATCGACGTGTCTGTCATCTCGCCGTGCTCCTGTCAGTTGAAATTCTGCTCATCATGCAACTCGGCGACATCAGTTCACGGCCTGAACAGCCGCGTCCTTGAAGGCCATCCATCCGAGCAACGCGCACTTCACCCGTGCCGGGTATTTCGCTACCCCGGCAAAGGCGATGCCGTCACCGAGGGTGTCCTCGTCGCCAGCGATCTTGCCGCGGCTGGTCACCATCTGGCTGAACTCGTCGAGTGTCGCCAGGGCCTCGGCCAATGGCCGACCGATGGTCAGATCCGTCATGACCGACGTTGCCGCCTGGGAGATCGAGCAACCCAGCGCGTCGTAGGAGATGTCCTGGACCACTGCGTCGATGTCGTTGCCGGACAACTTGACGCGAAGGGTGACTTCGTCGCCACAGGTCGGGTTCACGTGGTGCACCTGGGTATCGAAAGGGTTCCGCAACCCGGAATGGTGCGGCGCGCGATAGTGATCCAGGATTATCTCCTGGTACAGCTGCTCCATTTGCATGTCGGCCGACTCCTACTTCGTGCCCACACCGAAGAAGCGCTGCGCTTCCCGAACCGCGTCCACCAGCACATCGACCTCGCCCGGCGTGTTGTACAGCGCGAACGACGCCCGCACGGTCGCCGCAACGCCATAGCGGCGATGCAGGGGTCGCGCGCAGTGGTGTCCTACCCGCACAGCAACACCGGCGTCGTCGAGAATCTGCCCGACGTCGTGGGCGTGCACACCGTCGACGAGGAAGGAGACGCAGGCGCCGCGATCGGTCGTGTCCGATGGTCCGAGGATGCGAATGCCCGGCAGAGCCGCAAGCTTGTCCAGGGCGAGGCCGGTCAGCTCCGCCTCGTGGTGAGCGACGCTTTTCATGCCCAGCGTCTCCAGGTAGTCCACGGCTGCGCCGAGACCGACCGCTTGCGACGTCATGGGGACGCCGGCCTCGAACCGCGCCGGCGGCGGCGCGTAGGTGGAGTGATCCAGGAAGACCTCCTCGATCATCGAGCCGCCGGTGAGAAAGGGCGGCATCTGCTCGAGAAGTTCGTAGCGGCCGAACAAGCCGCCCACTCCGGAGGGACCGAGCATCTTGTGTCCGGAGAAGGCCAGGAAATCCACGCCGAGAGCCTGCACATCAACGCTCTGATGAGCGACTGACTGGCAGGCATCCAGCACGGTGAGTGCCCCGACCCTGCGCGCGGCTTCGACCAGCACCTCGACCGGATTGACCGTGCCGAGCACGTTCGACTGATGGCTGAAGGCAACGACTTTGGTTCGGGCGTTGATGAGCGAGCCGATGTTGGACAGATCGAGGCGGAAGTCGTCGGTCAGCTCGAACCACCGCAGCGTCGCGCCGGTGCGCCGGCAGAGCTCCTGCCATGGGACGAGATTGGCGTGATGCTCCATCTCGGTGATCACGATCTCGTCGCCGGGACCGACCGCAAATCGTGAATCGTGAACCCCGGCACCGGCGTTCACCGAAGCATTGCCCAGCGAGTAGGCCACCAGATTGAGGGCTTCTGTCGCATTCTTGGTGAAGATCAGTTCTTCGGGACGCGAAGCGCCGATGAAGTTCGAGATGCGTTCGCGCGCAGACTCGTAGAAGTCAGTGGCTTCCTCGGCCAGTTGATGGGCGCCGCGATGCACTGCCGCGTTGTGCCCGGTGATGAATTCCTGTTCGGCGTCGATCACGGTGGTTGGCCGCTGCGACGTCGCGCCGGAGTCCAGGTACACCAACGGTTTCCCGTCGCGCACGGTCCGTTCCAGGATCGGAAAATCGGCGCGGATGACAGCTACGTCGAACGGGCGGGAATCTCCCGCGCCGGGTTCGAGCACCTCAGCGATTGCTGTCACCGTGCCGCACCGGCCCCCGTCGTACCCAGCACCGCGACATTCATTCCTTCGGCGACATTCATTCCTTCGGCGACAATCATTCCTTCGGCGCCCATCGCGGCTGCGGTGAAACGCACGTAGCCGTGCTCCTCGAGCTCGTCGGCAAGATCAGGTCCACCGGATTCGACGATGCGACCGGCGACGAAGACGTGCACGTGGTCCGGCTTGATGTATCGAAGAATTCGGGTGTAGTGCGTGATCAGCAGCGTGCCGACCGCCTCGCCGGCTGCCGCGGAGGCGGCCTTGTAGCGGTTGACACCCTCGGACACCACGCGCAGGGCGTCGACGTCGAGCCCGGAGTCGGTTTCGTCCAGAACGGCGATCTTGGGCCGCAGCAACGACATCTGGAGAATTTCCTGGCGCTTCTTCTCGCCGCCGGAGAAGCCTTCGTTGACGTTGCGTTCGGCAAACGTCGGATCGATCTCGAGGTCCGTCATCGCCGTCCGCACCTCTTTGACCCACTTGCGGATCGGCGGTGCCTCGCCGCGAACGGCGGTAGCTGCGGTCCGTAGGAAGTTGGACGTGGAGACGCCTGGGATCTCGACGGGGTACTGCATCGCCAGGAAGAGTCCGGCGCGAGCGCGAGCGTCGACGGTCATCGCCAACACATCCTCGCCGTCCAGCGTCACTGTTCCCGACGTGACCTGGTACTTCGGATGTCCCGCCAGCGAGTACGCCAGCGTCGACTTGCCGGAGCCGTTGGGGCCCATGATGGCGTGCGTCTGACCGGAGGTGACCGTGAGGTCGACGCCCCGCAGGATTTCCTGTGGCCCGTCGTCGGTGGCGACCGAGACGTGCAGGTCGCGGATCTCGAGTGTTGACAAGTTTGACTCCAGGTTGTCTTACGATGTTTTCAGATGTTCGTGAGTGCGAGTTCAGTCTCGATCGTGGCTGCGGCCCGCTCGATCACGGACTCGACACCCAGCTTGTGCAGGACTTCGCCGAAGAAGCCGCGAACCACCAGGCGACGGGCGACCCGCTCCGGAATTCCACGTGACAGCAGATAGAACAGCTGCTCGTCGTCGAAACGTCCCGTTGCGCTGGCGTGTCCGGCGCCGACGATCTCGCCGGTCTCGATCTCCAGGTTGGGCACCGAGTCCGCCCGAGCGCCTTCGGTGAGCAACAGGTTGCGGTTCATCTCGTAGGTGTCGGTGCCGTCGGCGCCGGCCCGGATCAGCACGTCACCGACCCAGACGGTGTGGGCGGATCTGCCCTGCAGCGCACCCTTGTACAGCACCCGTGACTTGCAGTTCGGCGCATCATGATCCATGAACAGTCGGTGTTCCAGATGCTGGCCGGCGTCGGCGAAATAGACGCCGAGCATTTCCGCGTCGCCACCCGGGCCGTCATAGCTCACCGACCCGACCAGCCGGACGAGGTCTCCGCCGAACGTCAACGCGGCGTGCTTGACGACGGCGTCACGGCCGACCAGCACGTGATGATTCGACAGGTGGACGGCGTCGTCGGCCCAGTTCTGTTCGGAGACGTAGGTCAGCTCGGCCGCATCACCGACGACCAGTTCGACATTCTCGCTGAGCGTGGCAGACCCCTCGTAGGCCACCACGACCTGCGCACGCGCATGGTGACCGACGCGAACCACCAGATGCACTGCGACGGCCTGGTCGATCGAGTGCCCATGGAAGGTCACGACCAGCGGAGCAGTCATGACCAGCTCCGGAGCGATGTCGATGAGGAACACCGAATTCGCAGCCTGATAGGTCCGAGCGGACACGTAGTCTATCGGCTCATATTTTGAAAGCCCTTTGACAGCTGCAGCTTCGGCGCCGGTGAGAGAAGCCGTGGTCACCCCGTCCTGGGCCTGGACCTCGATCGAGAAGTCCGATCCGGTGAACGTTGCGTCGCTGTGCAGGTTCCGGAGCCGGCGTAACGGTGTGAAGCGCCAGGCCTCTTCCCGTCCGGTGATCGGCGCATGATCCGAGACCGACGTCGAACCGACGCGGTGCCCGTGCGAGCCGACACCGACGTTCCTGCCGCCGACGTTGGTCTGCGCCCCATGCTGCCCGACGGGAGTGACGGCAGCTGGTCGCTCCTGGGTGGTGATTGGCGTGGCCACGATCAGCCCACCGCCCCTTCCATCTGCAGTTCGATCAGCCGGTTGAGTTCCAGTGCATATTCCATCGGCAGTTCGCGGGCGATCGGCTCGATGAATCCGCGGACGATCATCGCCATCGCTTCGTCGTCGGTCAGGCCGCGGCTCATCAGGTAGAAGAGCTGCTCCTCGCTGACCTTGGAGACAGTTGCCTCATGACCCATCGACACGTCGTCCTCACGGACGTCGACGTAGGGATACGTGTCCGAGCGCGAAATCGCATCGACCAGGAGTGCGTCGCACTTCACCGTCGACTTGCTGTGGTGCGAACCGGGATTGACCCGAACCAGCCCGCGATAGGAGGTACGGCCGCCGCCGCGCGAGACCGACTTGGAGATGATCGTCGACGAGGTGTGCGGGGCCAGGTGCAGCATTTTGGCACCGGTGTCCTGGTGCTGGCCCTCGCCGGCGAAGGCGATCGACATGACCTCGCCCTTCGCGTACTCCCCCGTCATCCAGACCGCGGGGTACTTCATGGTGACCTTGGAGCCGATGTTGCCGTCGACCCACTCCATCGTGGCCCCGGCCTCCGCCTTTGCCCGCTTGGTCACCAGGTTGTAGACGTTGTTCGACCAGTTCTGAATGGTCGTGTAGCGGCAGCGGCCACCCTTCTTCACGATGATCTCGACGACCGCCGAGTGCAGCGAATCCGACTTGTAGATCGGCGCCGTGCAACCCTCGACGTAGTGGACGTAGGCGTCCTCGTCGACGATGATCAGGGTGCGCTCGAACTGGCCCATGTTCTCGGTGTTGATCCGGAAGTAGGCCTGCAGCGGGATGTCCACATGCACGCCCTTGGGTACGTAGACGAACGAGCCGCCCGACCAGACGGAACTGTTCAGCGCGGAGAACTTGTTGTCGCCGGACGGGATGACACTGCCGAAATACTCCTTGAACAGCTCCGGGTACTGCTTCAGGGCGGAGTCGGTGTCGAGGAAGATGACGCCCTGGTCCTCCAGCTCCTTCTGGATGGAGTGGTAGACGACCTCGGACTCGTACTGGGCGGCGACACCGGACACCAGCCGCTGCTTCTCGGCCTCCGGGATACCCAGCCTGTCGTAGGTGTTCTTGATGTCGTCGGGCAGGTCATCCCAGGTCGCGGCCTGCTTCTCGCCGGAGCGTACAAAGTACTTGATGGTGTCGAAGTGGATCCCGGACAGATCGGCGCCCCAGCTCGGCATCGGCTGACGCTCGAACAATTTCAGCGCCTTGACGCGGAAGTCCGTCATCCATTCCGGTTCGCTCTTCTTGGCGGAGATGTCGCGGACGACGTCCTCATTGATGCCGCGCCGGGCCGAAGCGCCGGCGGCGTCGGAATCCGACCAGCCGAACGCGTAGTGGCCCAGCGAATCGATGGCCTGCTCCTGGGTCAGAGCGGGGGCGATCTCCGGTATTTCCCGGGTACGTTCCGGAGCAGTCGTCATGACGGTCCTTCCCTCTGGGTGAAGCTGAATATGGCGGACATCAGGTGGAACTAGCACTGCTGGAGAAAAGTTTTCAGGCGGAAGTGCCGGCCTTGTTCAGCTGCGCAGCCGGAATGAACGTGGTGCAGAACGAGTCGCCCCTGGCGATGGTGGCCAACCGTTGCGCGTAGGTGCCCAACGCCTCGGTGATCACCGTCATCTCTTCCTCGCAGAGCTGGGGGAATCGAGTGGCGACATGCGCCACCGGGCAGTGGTGCTGGCAGAGCTCTTCGCCGACGCCGACCTGGCGGACGGAGGCCGCGAAGCCCGCGCCGGTCATCGCCCGCGCCAGCACTTCGACCTTGGCCGGTACGTCGGCCGCATCTTCGAGCTCCTGACGGACGCCGGCGACCAGACCCTGCGCCCGTCGGCGGGCGAATGCGGTCACCGCCTCCGGCCCAGTGGTCTCGGCGAGGAACTCCAGCGATTGAACCGCCAGCGAATCGTAGGCGTGCGGCAGCCGGGTACGTCCCAGGTCGGTCAAAAGATAGGCACGCGCCGGCCGACCGCGCCCTCGTCGGCCCTGGGTGTTCGCCTCGCGGCCGATGATCGCGCCCTCGGCCAGCAACTGGTCCAGGTGCCGGCGGATCGCGGCGGGTGAAAGGCCGATCCGCTCGGCGAGCGCGACCGCCGTGAGCGGGCCGTCGGCCAACAGCAGATGTACGACCGTCTCCCTTGTCCTGACCTCCGCGATGGGGTCGGCGGCAATCTCATCGGCCGGACCTGCGGGCAGCACGCCACCCGGCAACTCGACGGCCAATGTTTTCACAACACCAGTGTGACCTTTTTCGCGACGAAGATCAAAGAGGTACGCACCACAGCATCGAAACGACGACCGAAGCGTGGCCGGCGGAACGCCGGGAGGCGGTCGGGCGGCAGGGCGCGGCTCCTAGAATGCCTCGGTGACCACCGGCGGATCGACCAAGGCCGATCTGCCCGGGTTCCTGGACTCCGGTGAGCGCCGACAGCTGACCCGGCTCCGACTGTGGGGTACGGCCGGCGCTCTGCTGATGATGTTCGGATCGACGTCGTCCTACGGCGCGGCCTCGCCGATTCCCAACCCGGTCGATGGACTGCGGATCCTGGGATTGCTGTCGCGCGTCGGTCCGGCGGCGCTCGCGGTGTCGTATTCCGGCATCGGGCTGGTGGTGCTGTCCTGGTTCCTCATCGGCCGACTCGCCGCGCCCGGCCGGGCACGGCGCCTTTCCCGTACCCAGCTGACCCACACGCTCGCGATGTGGACTGTTCCCTTCCTCGTCACCCCGCCGATCTTCTCCCGCGACTCGTACTCCTATCTGGCCGTCGGCGCGATGATGGTGCACGGCGACAACCCCTATCAGACCGGCCCGTACGACACCCTCGGCGACGGCAATCCGCTGGCTCATCAGGTCGATGCCAGGTGGCAGCACACGTCGACGCCCTACGGTCCGGCCTTCCTGCTGGTGGTCAAGGCGGTGGTGTCGGTCTCGCACAACAACGTGATCGTCGGTGTGCTGCTGCAGCGCTGGGTCGAGCTGATCGGGGTCGCCCTCATCGTCTGGGCGCTTCCCAGGCTGGCTCGCCGGTGCGGAATCGACCCGGTCAGTGCTCTGTGGCTGGGGGCGCTCAATCCCCTGCTGCTGTTCCATCTGGTCGCCGGCGGCCACAACGAGGCGCTGATGATCGGGCTGATGCTCTCCGGGCTGCAGATCGCCCTGCCTGCCGGTCCTGAGCATCCCGGCATCCCGCTCTGGCCGGACGTCCGTCGAATCGCAGTCGGCACCGCCGTGATCACCGTCTCGGTCGGCATCAAGGTGACGGCGGCGATGGCCCTTGCCTTCCTGGCGATCGCGCTCGCCCGCCGCGCCGGCGGTCGCTGGCTCGATCTGCTTCGCTGTGCCGGTTTCGTGGGGGCCGTGTTCGTGGTGACCTTCGGCCTCCTGACGCTGGCGGCGGGGTCTGGACTGGGTTGGGTCCACGCGGCCCTGTCCGCCCCCGGCAGCGTCCGCTCCTTCCTCTCGTTGTCGACGACGCTGGGCGTCGGTGCCGGTCAGATCGGATTGCTCCTGGGCCTGGGCGACCACAGCTCGGGCACCATCGCGGTGATGCAGCCGCTCGGCACGGTGGTCGGAGCCGCGCTAGCCGTGGTGGTGATGTGGCACTGCTGGCGGCGCCGCATCGAACCGTTGCAGGGGCTCGGCATCGCCCTCGGAGCGTTCGTGCTGCTCAGCCCGGTCATCCAGCCGTGGTACCTACTGTGGGCCGCGCTCCCGTTGGCAGCGTCGACCGGTCTGTCGCGGTACCGCCGGGCGACCGTCTGGCTGACCGCGATCTTCGCGGTCATCATCATGCCCAACGGCGCCACCATTCCGGTGTTCACCATCGTCCAGGGCGTCGTGGTTGCCGCGGTCGTCGTCGGCGGCGTGCTGTTGCTGTTGCTCCGATCCGGACTGCCGGAGGCGAAACCCCGGGCCGGTGGTCTGTTGCATCCGGTGACAACCGCCGTCGAAGGCGGCCGAGGGCGGCTGAACTCCGTGATTGACGTCGCACCCGGTGCCGTCGAGACCCCGGTCGGGCCGCGGAATCCTTACCCTGGGGACTTGTGACCTCGACACCGATCGGCCCTGCTCGCAGCGGGCGCCATCCTGCGGTTTCCGGTGCCCGCGCAACCGGCGGACCCGACGCGATCGTCGTGGACGGGATGCACCGGGCGTTCGGCGCCGTCGCTGCGGTCGACGGCCTGTCATTCCGGCTCCCGAAGGGTTCCCTGCTCGCGCTGCTCGGTCCGAACGGAGCGGGCAAGACCACCACGGTCGAGATCTGCGAGGGATTTCTCAGGACGGACGCCGGCCAGGTTCAGGTGCTGGGCCTGGATCCCTGGCGGAACGGAGCCGCTCTGCGATCGCGAATCGGTGTCATGTTGCAGGCCGGTGGCTCGCACGCGGCGGCCCGGGTCGGCGAGATGCTGGGACTGATGGCCGCGTGCTCGGCGAAACCCCATGATCCCGCCTGGTTGCTCGACATCCTGGGGCTGTCGTCCTTTGCGCGCACTCCGATCCGGCGGCTCTCCGGCGGACAGGTGCAACGGCTCAGTCTGGCGATGGCCCTGGTCGGACGCCCGGAACTCCTGTTTCTCGACGAGCCCACTGCCGGAATGGACCCGCAGGCCCGGCACCTGGTGTGGGATCTGCTCACCGCGATCCGGCGGGACGGTGTATCGGTCCTGCTCACCACCCATCTGCTCGACGAAGCGGAGTTGCTGGCCGATCGCGTTGTGATCATCGACTACGGCCGCAGCGTCGCCCAGGGCACACCGGCGGAGCTGACCGGTGGCGGCTCCACAGCACTTCACTTCACCGCCAGCCCCGGCCTGGACCTCGACCTGCTGCGTCGGGCATTGCCGCTCGGATTCGTCGTCGCCGAGAGCTCCCCCGGCCGCTACCTGATCAGCGGAGACATCGTTCCGGCCACCATGGCGACCGTGACCTCGTTCTGCGCCAGAGTCGGTGTGATGCCGACGGGCCTGCACGTTGGTTCCCGTTCGCTCGAAGAGGTCTTCCTTGAACTGACGGGTAAGGGCGTTCGAGCATGACGGATGCGAGAACAACCGACTCGCCCGGGACGAAAGCACCGTTTCCGGCTGGGGCTTTCACGGCAGACCCGCGCCCGGCCGGCGCCGTCCAGATGGTTCGAGCGGCGTCCGGGCTGGAGTTGCGGATGCTGCTGCGCAACGGCGAACAACTCCTGCTTGCGCTCGTCATTCCGCTGGCCGTGCTGATCGGCCTGTCGACGACCAGCATCGTGGAGCTCGCTTCGACCCCGATCGACCCCTCGCGCCGGATCGACATCGTGACGCCCGGCGTTCTCGCGCTGGCCATTCTGTCGACTGCCTTCACCTCCCAGGCGATCACCACTGCGTTCGATCGGCGTTACGGCGTGCTCAAACGGCTCGCCGCTGCCGGCGTCGGGCGCAGCCTGATGATTGCTGGAAAATGTGGTGCAGCAATGGTCGTCATCGTCGGCCAGGGGATCGTTCTCGTTGCCGTGGCGCTACTTCTCGGGTGGCACCCGCACGGCAATCCGGTCTGGTTGCTGCTGCTCGTCCTGCTGGGCGCTGCGGCCTTCATCGGTCTTGCCCTGCTGCTCGGCGGCACGCTGCGCGCCGAGGCCGTGCTGGCGCTGGCGAACGTGGTGTGGCTGGTGATGGTGGTCGTCGGCGGCGTCGTCATTCCGCTCACCAGAGCTCCGGGCTGGTTGCGAGTGGTCGGCGAGCTGAGCCCGGCGGGAGCACTGTCGACTGCGCTTCGGGCAGTTCTTCAGGCCGGAACCGCCCCGGCCGGAACGAGTTTGGCGGTTCTGGCCGGATGGGTGGCCTTGGGCTGGATCGGGACCGTACGGTGGTTCAAATGGCAATGACCGTGAAGACCCGGGCGGCGAAGGTCACCCCGATCCGGTTGCCGTGGTGGCGGCGCTGGCCGACCCAACGGGTCCAGCGAGTGCTGGCCTGGCTCGCGGTGATCACCAATGGCGCCATCGGGGTGACCGGAGCGACCGTGCGGGTGACCGGATCCGGCCTGGGATGCCCCACCTGGCCGCAGTGCAGCCCCGGATCACTGGTACCGGTTTCCCGGTCCGGCATGGATGCCTTTCACCAGGCCGTCGAGTTCACGAACCGGATGCTGACCGGCGCCGTGCTGCTTCCGGCCCTCGGCATTTTCCTCGCCCTGCTGCTTGGCCCCGCGAAACGGACTCGACTGACCTGGCTGGCGGCGGTACTGCCCTTCGGCGTACTCGTCCAGGCGGTCTGGGGCGGGATCACGGTCCGCACCGGTCTGGCCTGGTGGACGGTCGCCCCGCACATGCTCGCGTCACTGGTACTGCTCTTCGTTGCGATCGGAGTTCTGGTCGGGCTGGGCGAGACCGACGATCCGCCGGTCGCCGTCATTCCTGCGCCGTTGCGGATCCTGACCTGGGTCACCGTCGGCGTCCTGGCCCTGCTCTGCAGCGCCGGCACCCTGGTGACCGCCGCCGGCCCGCATGGGGGTGACGCGGCGACGCCCCGCCTGAATCTGCCGGTCGACACGCTCGCTCATCTGCATGCGGACCTGATGTTCACGTACTTCGGCCTGCTGATCTCGCTCACGGCCGGATTTCTCGCCGTCCGGGCTCCGCGCCGACTGCTGGTCCGCGCCGGCATTCTGATCGTCGTCACCGGGGCACAGGGGGCGGTCGGGCTGGTCCAGTACGCCACCGGGGTTCCGGAGGCACTGGTCGTCTCGCACGTGCTGGGCGCGGTGATGTTGACGGCCACTGCGGCTACGGTCGCGCTGGCCACCAGGACCCGGGGCTCACGACGGACGGTATGAGCTGATCCTTCCGGTCATGGAACCGTGATCAGCGTCCCGTTCCCGCCATCCGAACCCGATCGGCCGCGCTGACGGTGATCCGGTTGGTCAGTTCCCTGTCCCAGGTGCCGATCGGCAACCCGGCCGCGTCGCAACTGGCGGTCGCGACGTCCATGCCGTCGACCACGGCATCTGCGAAGCGGCCGTCGGCAGCGACGACGACGATGCGCACACCGCGCCGGCCAAGGTAGTTGCACAGGGCGGTACCGGTGCCACCGTGGGATGCGATGAAGGAGCGAAACCGATCGGCGACTTCGGACACGGCGGCTGCTGTCCCCGTCGAACCAGGCCCGGTTGGCCGCTCCGCAGCGCTCTCCGGGGACTGGGTCATCGTGGCCAGCCGACGGCCGTGACCCCGATCGCGGCGTCCGCCGCCCACGCCACCGAAATGGCTGTCAGGTACAGATTCGAAAGATGGAACAAGGTCATCGGCTGGGCCGGGACTCCGCGCAGCACCCGAAAGTGCAGGACATGCGCGATGGCGAGAAACACCAGGCCGGCGGGGACGGCGACAGCCGCGTAGATCCACGACGACGCCGGAACCAGCAGCAGCGAGCAGGCCACCATCGCCCAGGAGTACAGCACGATCTGACGGACGACGACCCGCTCCGGTGCGACGACCGGCAGCATCGGTACGCCCGCCGCCGCGTAGTCGTCGCGGTAACGCATGGCCAGCGCCCAGGTGTGCGGCGGGGTCCAGAAGAAGATGACTCCGAAGAAGACCCATGCCGGCCAGCCGATTCCGCCGGTGATGGCGGACCAACCGATGACCACCGGCATGCAACCCGCCAGGCCGCCCCAGACGATGTTCTGGCTGGTCCGGCGCTTGAGCCACAGGGAATACACGAAGACGTAGAAGAGGATGGCCACGACGGCAAGCACGGCGGCCTGCCAGGTGGTCGTCCAGGCCAGGAAGCCGCAGGACGCCAGACCCAGCAAAACGCCGAAGATGAGGGCGTTCCGGGTGGATACCAGGTGGCGGGCCAGCGGGCGGGCCTTGGTTCGACGCATGATCGCGTCGATGTCCGCATCGACCACACAATTGAGTGCATTGGCGCTGCCGGCCGCCAGAGTGCCACCGACCAGGGTTGCCAACACCAGCCAGAGCGTCGGAACCTCCCGCCGGGCGGCGAACATCGCCGGGATCGTGGTGATCAGCAGCAGTTCGATGATCCGGGGTTTGGTGAGTGCGACGTACGCCCCCAACCTGACCTTCAGCCCGGCGCGATCGGCCGCCTCGCCGGAACGATCGGACGCCGGCGCCGGCGCCGGCGCCGATGGATCGGCAGAGGTCTGGAACGTCACGCGCGCCTCCACGTTCTCTTGGTCGTTCTCTTCGGTCGTTCTCCTCGGCGCAGCCCTGCGCGATCGGTACCGGAGGGCCGAGCCGCCGCCTTCGACCTTCATCTTAGGGCGGACCGGGCGGCCGGTTCGTCCGGCCCGGCCCGGCTCCGCGTTGCGGTCGTAGTGCCAAGGACGGCCACCGTGGCGCGGCGTGATCGGTGAAAGTGCGGGGTACTAGGGTTTGGATGGAGCGCAGCGTTGGTTCGGTCCGTTCGCGGACCGATGAGCACCCGCACTCGTGAACACCCCGCACTGATGGACACCCTGAATTCATGACACCTCCCATTCGCGACAGCCCGCATTCAGGCCAGCCCGCATTCATCACAGTCCGCACGAACCGCGGCCCTTGCGGTCGCCCGGCCGAGGAAGGTCCCACCCTGTGACCAGTACCGCACAGATCACCGAACTCACCACTGCGCATGTACCCGACGATTGGTCCGATCTGGACACGCGCGCCGTCGACACGGCCAGGGTGCTCGCGGCGGACGCCGTGCAGAAGGTCGGCAATGGCCATCCCGGCACCGCCATGAGCCTGGCACCGCTTGCCTACACCTTGTTCCAGAAGGTTATGCGGCACGATCCAGCCGACGACGACTGGCCGGGACGGGACCGCTTCGTCCTGTCCGCCGGGCACTCCAGCCTGACCCTGTACATCCAGCTGTATCTGGCCGGCTTCGGTCTCGAGATCACCGACCTCGAGTCGCTGCGCACCTGGGGCTCCAAGACCCCGGGGCATCCAGAGGTCCGACACACCCGTGGCGTCGAGATCACCACCGGCCCGCTGGGCCAGGGACTCGCCTCGGCCGTGGGGCTGTCCATGGCCTCCCGGCGTGAGCGTGGTCTCTGGGATCCCAGCGCCGCGCCAGGTTCGAGCCCGTTCGACCACTTCATCTATGTCATCGCCTCAGACGGCGATATCGAAGAAGGCATCACTTCCGAAGCGTCGTCGATCGCGGGTCGACAGCAGCTGGGCAATCTCATCGTCTTCTACGACCACAACCAGATCTCCATCGAGGATGACACCAACGTCGCCCTCTCGGAGGATGTCGCCGCCCGCTACGAGGCTTACGGCTGGCACGTCCAGAAGGTTGAGGGCGGCGAGAACGTCACCGGCATTCTCAAGGCCATCGAAGCTGCCAAGGCCGTGACCGACAAGCCGTCGTTCATCCAGCTGCACACGATCATCGGGTTCCCCGCGCCCAGCAAGATGAACACGGGCAAGGTCCACGGATCGGCGCTGGGCGATGACGAGGTCGCCGCGGTCAAGAAGATCCTCGGCTTCGATCCGGCCAAGACCTTCGAGGTCGACGACACCGTGATCAAGCACACCCGCCTTGCCATCGACCGGGGCGAGGCGGCGAGGGCGGAGTGGCAGAAGACTTTCGACCAGTGGGCTGCCGCCAATCCCGACAACAAGACGCTTTTCGACCGCCTCGTCGCACGCGAGCTCCCTGACAACTGGCTCGATTCGTTGCCGTCCTGGCCGGTGGATCCCAAAGGCGTCGCGACCCGCGCCGCATCCGGCGCCGTGCTGTCGGCGATCGGTCCGGTGCTGCCGGAGCTGTGGGGCGGTTCCGCCGACCTGGCGGAATCCAACAACACCACGATCAAGGGCGCCGATTCCTTTGGCCCGGCCGACGCCGCGACCAAGGAATGGAACACCAATCCCTACGGCCGCACCTTGCACTTCGGCATTCGCGAGCATGCAATGGGCGCCATTCTGTCCGGCATCGCACTGCACGGTCCGACCCGCCCGTACGGCGGCACCTTCCTGCAGTTCTCCGATTACATGCGCGGAGCCGTCCGGCTGGCCGCCGTGATGGGTGCGCCGGTCACCTACGTCTGGACGCACGACTCGATCGGACTCGGTGAGGACGGTCCCACTCATCAACCGGTCGAACACCTGGCCGCACTGCGGGCGATTCCTGGTCTGGCAGTCCTGCGACCGGCGGACGCGAACGAGACGGCATTCGGTTGGCAGGCGATCCTCGAGAAGCAGAGCGTGTGGAACACCGGACCGGTCGGAATGGCGCTGACCAGGCAGGCCGTGCCGGTGCTCGCCGGAACGAGCGCAGCCGGAGTCGCCAAGGGCGGGTACGTGCTGGCGGACGCCGAGGGTGAGCTGCAGGTCATCATCCTGGCGACCGGCTCCGAGGTTCAGATCGCCCTTGCCGCAAGAGAAATGCTGCACGCCGAAGGTATCGGCACCAGAGTCGTGTCCGTCCCGTGCCTGGACTGGTTCGAGGCGCAGGACGAGCCGTACATCGAGAGCGTCCTGCCCAAGGCCGTCACCGCGCGGGTGTCCGTCGAGGCGGCGATCTCCATGCCCTGGTGGCGTTGGATCGGGAGCCAGGGTCGTCCGGTTTCCCTGGAGCACTACGGGGCCTCGGCGGACGCCGCGACCCTGTACAAGAAATTCGGCATCACGCCGGAAGCGACGGTTGCGGCTGCGAAAGCGTCGCTGTCTGCCGCCAACACCCCGGACACCGTCTCACAGGGCACCACGTCCCTCGAAGGCGCCGAGGCCGACCTCTAGAACAAGCACTGCCATCCAAAATCCAGGAAGAAGCTGACCATCATGACGGACAACCTCGCGGACCTTTCCGCAGCCGGTGTCTCGCTCTGGCTCGACGACCTGTCCCGCCAGCGCCTGCACAGCGGCAATCTGGGCGAACTGATCGACAACAAGCACATCGTCGGGGTCACCACCAACCCGTCGATCTTCGCCACCGCTCTCGCCGACGGAGAGTCCTACCAGATCCAGGCCGACGAACTGGCCGCGCGCGGTGCCTCGGTAGAGGACGCGGTGCGGGCCATGACGACCGACGACGTCCGGGACGCCTGCGATCTGTTCGCCGCACTGTACGAATCCACCGGCGGCGTGGACGGGCGGGTCTCGATCGAGGTGGAGCCAGGGCTCGCCTTCGACACGGCCGGGACCGTGGCGCAGGCGCAGGAACTTGCCAAGATCGTCGACCGACCGAACGTGCTGGTCAAGATTCCGGCCACCCTCGCCGGACTGCCGGCCATCACCTCTACTCTCGCCGAGGGCATCAGCGTGAACGTCACGCTGATCTTCTCGTTGGAGCGCTACGACGGCGTCATCGACGCCTTCGTTGCCGGTCTGGAGCAGGCAAAGGCGAACGGCCACGACCTGAGCAAGATCCAGTCCGTCGCCTCGTTCTTCGTCTCCAGGGTGGACACCGAGATCGACGCCCGGCTCGACAAGATCGGTACACCGGAGGCTGCCTCGCTTCGGGGCAAGGCCGCTATCGCCAACGCCCGGCTGGCCTACCAACTGTTCGAGAAGAAGTTCTCCGGCGACCAGTGGGACGCGCTGGCCGCGGCGGGGGCGAAGCCGCAACGCCCGCTCTGGGCCTCGACGGGCGTCAAGGACCCCCTGTACGACGACACTCGGTACGTCGTCGAGTTGGTGGCGCCGAACACGGTGAACACCGCTCCGGAAAAGACCATCGATGCGGTGGCCGACCACGGAGTGATCCGTGGCAACACCATCGAAGGCACCTACGGAGCGGCGTCGTCCACCTTCAGCGCTCTGGAGGCCGTTGGCGTCGATCTGAAGGACGTGTTCGAGGTGCTCGAGACCGAAGGCGTCGACAAGTTCGTCAAGTCCTGGGAGCAGCTCCAGGAGACGGTTCGCAAGTCGCTCGGCGGCTGAGTGCCGTTGCCATCGGCCGTCGGTATCTGCGCCGCCGGCCGATGGCATCGGGCGAATCGAGCGCCTGTCCCCGGAATCCGCCACGCCGCAAGAGATCTGCTCCACCCGGAAAGGGATGCCGTTACTTCATGACGACCAACTACGTGAATCCGCTCCGTGACCCGAGGGACAAGCGGCTTCCGCGGATCGCCGGTCCGTCCGGCATCGTCATCTTCGGGGTCACCGGCGACCTTTCCCGCAAGAAGCTCATGCCCGCCATCTACGACCTCGCCAACCGCGGCCTCCTTCCTCCCGGTTTCGCCCTGGTGGGTTTCGCCCGACGTGACTGGGCCGACGAGGATTTCGCCAAGGTTGTCCACGACTCGGTGCGGCAGTACGCGAGAACCCCGTTCTCCGAGGAGGTCTGGCGTCATCTGTCCGAGGGTTTCCGCTTCCTACCAGGATCCTTCGACGACGACGATGCATTCGATGCGCTGGCGGCCACCTTGGCCGATCTGGACCGGGTCCGCGGCACCGCCGGTAATCACGCGTTCTACTTCTCGATCCCACCAGGGGCGTTTCCCGTTGTGCTGCAACAGTTGCGACGTTCGGGAATGTCCGATCCGCACGGGGACGAATGGCGGCGGGTCGTCATCGAGAAGCCATTCGGCCACAATCTGGAGTCGGCGCAGGATCTCAACGAACTGGTCAACGAGGTATTCCCCGAAGAATCGGTGTTTCGCATCGATCACTACCTCGGCAAGGAGACGGTGCAGAACCTGTTGGCACTGCGGTTCGCCAACCAGCTGTACGAGCCGATCTGGAATTCGAACTACGTTGACCATGTCCAGATCACCATGGCAGAGGACATCGGAGTCGGTGGCCGCGCCGGCTACTACGACGGCATCGGTGCAGCCAGGGACGTGATCCAGAACCACCTGATCCAACTGCTCGCGCTGACCGCCATGGAAGAGCCGGTGGCATTCTCTCCGCAGCAACTGCGGACCGAGAAGATCAAAGTGCTCTCGGCCGTTCGACTTCCGGCCGACCTGGCCTCAGGATCTGCCCGCGGGCAGTACGCCGGTGGCTGGCAGGGTGGCACGAAGGTGGCCGGATACCTCGACGAGGACGGCATCTCACCGAACTCGGTCACCGAGACCTACGCCGCAGTGAAACTGCTCGTCGACACCCGGCGTTGGGCCGGCGTGCCGTTCTACCTACGCACCGGTAAACGGTTGGGGAAACGTGTCACCGAGATCGCGGTGATCTTCAAGCGCGCCCCCCATCTTCCGTTCTCGCAGACCGATACCGAAACCCTGGGTTCGAACGCGCTGGTCATCCGGGTACAGCCGGACGAAGGAGTGACCATCCGATTCGGCTCGAAGGTTCCCGGCCCGGTCATGGAGGTTCGCGACGTCAACATGGACTTCTCCTACGGTCAGTCGTTCACCGAGGCCTCTCCCGAGGCGTACGAACGATTGATTCTCGATGTGCTGCTGGGTGAACCGTCGCTGTTCCCGCAGGACGAAGAGGTGGAGTTGTCCTGGCGAATCCTCGATCCGATCGAGAAGTACTGGGCGAAGAGCTCCAGCCAGCCCGAACCGTACGTGTCCGGAACCTGGGGACCGCCCTCTGCGGACGTCATGATGGCGCGCGACGGCCGCACCTGGCGCCGACCGTGATACCGGCGACAGATATCGCCGCAACTGGTATCGGCGCGACAGGTGTCGGACTGACAGGTATCGCACCGACCGCGCCATCGCCGGTGCGTCGGCACCACCGCCGGCTCCCGCCGGTTTCCCACTCTTCCCTGCCAGCGAAAGGCAGCCGGCGTTGATCATCGATCTGCCATCGACCACCTCGTCGGCCATCAACAAGAAGATGGTCGACATGCGCGAGAAGGGCGGTGCGAACGCCCAGGGCCGCGTACTGACCCTGGTGATCGTGACCGAGGAGGACTCTTCCGAAGATCCGATCGCGGCCGCCAACGGCGCCTCCTTCGAGCATCCCTGCCGAGTGATCGTGGTGGCGAGAGGGTCCCGCCGCGGAACCGCGCGCCTCGACGCGCAGATCAGGGTCGGCGGTGACGCCGGTGCCAGCGAGGTCATCGTGTTGCGCCTGTACGGGCCCCTCGTCGACCATGGCGCCGCCGTCGTCGTACCGCTGCTCCTGGCCGATGCTCCCGTGGTCGCCTGGTGGCCCGACGAGTCGCCGGATGTTCCTGCCCAGGATCCCATCGGTGCCCTGGCCCAGCGGCGGATCACCGACTCGGCCGCCGGTAAACGACCGATTGCGGCGCTGACCGCACGGCGCGCGAGTTATCGGGCCGGCGATACCGATCTGGCTTGGACGCGCCTGACCAACTGGCGCGGACTGCTGGCCGCCGCGCTCGATCAACCGCCGCACGAGAAAGTCGTCGAGGCCAGCGTCGCCGGTGCCTCGGATTCGGCGTCCGCTGATCTGCTCGCGGGCTGGCTGGCGCTGCAATTGCGCTGCCCGGTCCGGCGGGTCAAGGTCGATCGGGTCGGCAGCGGACTCCGTTCGGTGTCGTTGGTGCGTCGATCGGGCAACATCAGCCTGGTGCGCCCGGAGGGTGTCACTGCAACGCTGTCGGTCAACAATCAGGCCCCTCGGGAGCTCGCGCTCCCCCGCCGCAACCTGCGCGACTGCATTGCAGAAGAGCTCCGACGACTCGATGCCGACGAGGTCTTCGCGGAGGTGCTCTCCAAGGGATTGGACCTGGTTGCCAAGACCGCGGCCGTCGACGCTGGTGCGCCGCCGAAGGGCGGGGGCGGCAAAGACGCCGGCCCGAAATCAGCAGGAGCGAAAGTCTCTGCCGCCACCGCGGGCTCGACGGCAGGCTCAGGAGCGACGAGGTCCAAGGCCACCGGCCAGCAACCCACCACGGACCGCGGTTCCAAGGCCACCGGCGCGAAACCCACCGGCCGCAGTTCTGAGGCCACCGGCCCCACGGCCAAGCAGAGTCCAGCCGCGACCACTGGTAGAAGGTCCGCCGGCGCCATGACCGGCAGCGAAGTCGCCAGCGGTAAAACCAAGCCTGGCCCGCGACTCCAGCAGCGGGTGATCAAAGCGGTCGCCACGGCAACAACAGCGCCCGACGCCGCCCCGAATTCCGTCGCCGAATCGGGGATCATCGTGCCCCGGAAACGAGGCGTAGCGCAGCCTTCACCGTCCACCGCGACGACGACGGGGGCTACGCAATGAGCAGCAGCCGCGAAGTCGTGATCCACGAATCCGCCGAGCTGCTGGCTGCCGCCACCGGAAACCGATTGTTGGCGAAGTTGGTGGACATCCAGGCGGCCGGCCGCGAGCCACGGATCGTGCTCACCGGTGGCGGATCCGGCATCGGGCTGCTGATCGCGCTCAATGCCTCACCCGACCGCGACACGGTCGACTGGCAGCGAGTCGAGGTGTTCTGGGGCGACGAGCGATTCGTTCCTCGGGATGACGCAGAGCGCAACGAGAAGCAGGCTCGCGAAGCGTTGCTGGACCATGTTGGCCTTGACCCGGCGAAGGTGCATGCAATGGCCGCGTCCGACGGTGAGTTCGGCGAAGACGTCGATCGGGCCGCTGCCGCGTATGCCGCCGTGGTCGGGGATTCCCCGGCGTTCGACGTCGTCATGCTGGGAATGGGACCCGAAGGGCACGTGGCGTCGATATTTCCAGGATCCGCCGCCGTCCACGACGATGGTGTGGTGGTAGCGGTGCGCGACTGCCCCAAGCCGCCGCCCACGCGGATTTCGCTGACCCTGCCGGCCATCCGGAGGGCCACCGAGGTCTGGATCATCACCGGCGGTGAAGGCAAAGCCGAAGCCGTTGCCCAGGCACTGTCCGATACGCCCGAGGCGGCACTACCCGCAGCAGGCGCCTTCGGTGAGGCCCGAACGCTTTTCCTCCTGGATCGCGGATCTGCCACGCGGTTGCCTTCCGGTATCGCCGTTGTCGACGGCTGATCGACCGCAGGATTCGCAGTGACCGAGCAGACACACTGGTGCGCAAAGAAGACGAGCGCGCGCCTGACATGCTGAGGTAGACCCCACGGCAACTCGCGATGCGAACCGTGGCACCACGGAAGCCCCCAGCGGGATACGCCCGCTGTCCTCGGCGAACCCGGCGACTGCCGGGCCGCCATTCGGTCCTCGAGGAGGAGTACCAAGATGAGCAGAGCCCCCGTCAACGTCACTGTCACCGGCGCCGCCGGTCAGATCGGCTATGCGTTGTTGTTCCGGATCGCATCCGGCGCCATGTTGGGTCCCAACACCCAGATCAAGCTGCGCCTGCTGGAGATCGCGCCCGCACTCAAGGCCGCCGAGGGCACCGCCATGGAACTGAATGACTGCGCCTTTCCGTTGCTGGCCGGCATCGACATCACCGACGATGCGACAGCGGCGTTCGATGGAACATCGGTCGCGCTGCTGGTCGGGGCGCGTCCTCGCGGGCCGGGGATGGAGCGCGGCGACCTGCTGGCTGCGAACGGCGGCATCTTCAAGCCCCAGGGCCAGGCGATCAACGCCGGCGCCGCGGACGACATCAAGGTCCTGGTGGTGGGAAATCCGGCGAACACCAACGCGCTGATCGCCCGTTCCCACGCCCCCGACATTCCCGCCGACCGCTTCTCGGCAATGATGCGTCTTGATCACAATCGCGCCCTCTCACAGGTCGCTGCCAAGCTGGGGGTGACGGTCGGCGACGTGACGAACATGACGATCTGGGGCAATCACTCGGCGACGCAGTATCCCGACCTGTTCCACGCCAAGGTGGACGGCAAATCGGTGGCCGAGCGCGTCGATTCCGGCTGGCTCGAAGGGACTTTCATTCCGACCGTCGCGAAGCGCGGAGCCGCGATCATCGAAGCGCGCGGTGCATCGTCAGCGGCCTCGGCCGCGAGTGCCGCAGTCGACCACGTCCATACCTGGGTGCACGGCACCGCCGAGGGCGACTGGACGAGCGCCGGCCTGGTATCGGACGGCTCGTACGGCGTGCCCGAGGGGCTGGTGTCCGGTTTCCCGGCGACGGCGGCGAACGGCAGTTGGACCATTGTGCCGGGTCTGGAACTCGACGAGTTCTCCAGGAGTCGCATCGCGAAGTCCGTGGCCGAGTTGGTCGAAGAACGCGATGCCATCAAGGGCCTCGGGCTGATCTGAGCCCAGCTCGCTCCGCATGGTCCCGCCGTTGAGCCTCCTCGAGTAGTAGAGCCGGTGGGTCGTGCCGATGGGTCTTGCCGTGGGTGGAGGCGGTCGGTGGGTCGGGCCGATGCGTCGGTGGGTTGTGCCGTGGGTGGAGTCGGTCGGTGGGTTGGGCCGATGGGGTGGATGCCGGCAGCCGCAAGAGCGGTGGCTCAGTGCTCCGGCAGCAGCTATCGGTCCTCATCGGCCCCTATCGGCGCCCCAATCGGCTCCGGAGCAGCGCGAGGAGAGCCTCGCCGTCCGGCACTCCCAGGCCGGTGCAGGCGTCCCATCCGTTCCCGGCGTCGTACTGGCCATTGCTGCCGTCGGTGATGTCGCGGAAGCCAGGCTGCACCACGCCGGCAGCGACGCCCGCGTAGAGCGCCGGCTGCAATAGGCCCAGCGGGCGGCCCAATGCTTGGACCAGCCGGGCGGCCAGCGCTGCCCAGAGCGGCGACACCGCGCTGGTTCCGCCGATGACCTGCTCGCTGCCGTCCACGCGGACCTGATACCCGGTGTGCGGATCGGCGTCGCCGGAGACGTCCGGGACTCCCCTGCCGTGCCCACCACCGGCACGGGCCGGAACACCGGCACCGGTCTGCCAACCGGGGCGCGCGAACTTGCTGCTGACGCCGCCGCCGGTGGCTCCTCGTCCGACGCCGTTGTTCCAGACGGTTTCGCTCGATACCGCTCCGGTGGTGGTATCGGCGAGCAGGCTGGTACCCCCGCACGCCAACGCGTGCGGGCTCGATGCCGGGAAGTCGCAATGGGCCTTGTTGTCCGTCGCGCGATCGGTGCTGCCGTCGTCGCCGGCCGCCGCGGTCACCGTCACGCCCAGAAGCGCGGCGTCCGCGAACGCGGCGTCCATCGCGTTACGGGCCTGCGCTGTCCATCCGTCCTCGTTCTGACCCCAGCTGATGCTGATTGCAGCCGGCGCGGGTTCGGCATGCGCGGCCTCGGAGACGGCATCGAGGAAGCCCGCATCGGTGTTGGGTGCGAAGTAGACGAGGAGGTCGGCCCGAGGCGCCAATGCGCCCACCACCTCGATGTCCAACAGGACTTCGCCGTCGGCGCCGGACGGATCAGCTCCAGGTTGATTCTGGGCCCCGTCGACGCCGACGGCGGTCACCTTCGGGCCTGGCGTGATCCCCAGCCCGGTGAAGTAGGTGTCCAGATCCGCCTGGCCGAATCCGCCGCCGAGCTCGATGATCGCCACCGTCTGCCCGGAGCCGTCCGTACCTGCCGGGAACTTGTAGATCTTTCCGAGGTCCACCGGGGTGTAGCTGATCGAGACCGCCCTTGCCCTGGCCACCTGCAACCGGGTGCGGGCCTGCGGTCGGTCGTCCAACCCCAGCACCGCGACGACCACGTCGTGCAGGTCGCCCGGAAGTGTCAGTTCACCCTGGCGTTGGCGATACTCGACCTGATTGCCGGTGAGCGGGTCCGGCGCCTGCACCAGATCGAGGTTGGTGCCGAACAACGCCTGCAACGTGGTGGCAGAGCCTGAGATCCGCATCCGTCGCGATGCGGCATCCACCGACAACACTCGCGCGCCGGCCGCCGTCATCGCCGCGGACACGGCATCGACGTCGGCCTGGGCGGCACCATACTTCTCGGCCAATTCGACCCTGCTGATCGGCGATGGGAGGTCATGCGGAAGCTCATTTCGGCGCCGTAGCACGACCGTCACCTCGAGCACATCCCCACCGGCAACCTCGCCGACCTTCTTCGTGCCGGGGACCGGCCCGCGATCGCTGCCGGGAACGGTTCGCCGCTCAACGGACTGGGCTGTCAAATGCGCTGGCTCTTTTGTCATGTCCCTATGGTGCTCCGGCACACCGACACTGATACATCCGGCTCGTTCCCAGCCCGCAGTCGATCCTTCGGCATCCCTTGCAGGCCGGCCGTACGGTCAGGGCGGTCGGGGCGGTCAGATCTCTTCCGGAACGCTCTCGGTTCCACCTGTCAACGTCGTCAGGATGCTGTCCAACTCGTCCGGCCGGACCAACACCTCCCGGGCCTTGGAGCCCTCGGACGGACCGACGATGCTTCGCGTCTCCATCAGGTCCATCAATCGGCCGGCCTTGGCGAAACCCACCCGCAACTTGCGCTGCAGCATCGAGGTGGAACCGAGTTGAGAGGTGACGACCAGGGTGATCGCCTCGATCAATTCGTCGAGGTCCCCGCCGATGTCCGGATCGACGTTCTTCGACGGATCCGGCTTGGCCGCCGTGACGTTCTCGGCGTACTCGGGCTCGGCCTGGGTCTTGGCGAACGCGACGACCTCGGCGATCTCCTCGTCACTGACGTACGCGCCCTGGATCCGGATGGCATTGCGGACGCCCATCGGCAGGTACAGCCCGTCACCCATGCCGCTGAGCTTCTCCGCGCCGGGCTGGTCGAGGATGACCCGGGAATCAGTCAACGACGAGGTTGCGAAAGCCAGGCGCGACGGGACGTTCGTCTTGATCAGACCGGTCACCACATCCACAGAGGGCCGCTGGGTTGCCAGCACCAGGTGAATGCCGGCAGCCCTGGCCTTCTGGGTGATCCGGACGATCGCGTCCTCGACGTCCCGCGGAGCAGTCATCATCAGATCGGCGAGCTCGTCGATGATGCCCAGGATGTAGGGGTACGGGCGGTAGATCCGTTCCAAGCCGGGAGGGGCCACGATCTGCCCGGACAACACCTTCTTGTTGAAATCGTCGACGTGCCGAACCCCGTGCGCGAGCATGTCCGTGTATCGCTGTTCCATCTCCTCCACCAGCCAGGCGAGGGCGGCCGCGGCCTTCTTCGGGTTGGTGATGATGGGCGTGATTAGGTGCGGAATGCCTTCGTAGGGGGTGAGTTCGACCATCTTCGGGTCGATCAGCACCATCCGGACCTCGGCCGGGCTGGCCCGCTGCAGTAGGGAAACGAGCATGGAGTTGACGAAGGAGGACTTGCCGGAGCCGGTCGCGCCGGCCACGAGCAGGTGCGGCGTCTTCGCCAGATTGGCGCTGACGAACTTGCCCTCGACGTCCTTGCCGAGCCCGATCACCAGCGGATGCTGGTCCTTGCGGGATTCCGGATCGGCCAGCACGTCACCGAGCCGGACCATCTCACGGTCGGTGTTGGGCACCTCGATCCCGACGGCCGACTTTCCCGGGATCGGTGCGAGGAGCCGGACGTGTTCAGAGGCAACCGCGTAGGCGATGTTGCGGGTCAGCCGGGTGATCGCCTCGACCTTCACCCCGGGACCGACTTCGACCTCGTACCGGGTGACGGTCGGCCCGCGGGTGAAACCGGTGACGGCCGCATCGATCCGGAACTCCTCCAGTACTCGGGAGATCCGTTCGATCACCTCATCGTTGGCCGCGGATCGCTGCTTGGGCGGGGCGCCGAGCTTCAGGATGGTCGACGGCGGCAGCTGGTAGGTGCCATCCACTGCCGTGTCCAACCTCAACTGGGCCGGCTCCGACCCGGGTGGCGAGGTCGGCGACGGAGCCGGGGACTGCATCGTCGCCGGCTTGAGTACCCGCGCCCGGGTGCGGGCGGGTAGCTCCTCGGTCGGCGCGGTCGCCGCCACGAGTCCGGGAGCAACCAGCGGCGCCGTATCCACCGTCGCGTCCGCTCTGACCTCGGCTGCCTGACGGCGTTTGGACGGCCGGCGAAGCCTGGTGGTCGCGGACAGATCGACGTCCTCGTTGAGGCGGACCTGGCTGCCTACCCGGTAGTCGTCGACCGCATCCCCGTCGGTGACGCCGTCATCGTGGTTGTCATGGCCGTTCCCGCTGCCGTCCTCGTTGTTTGCTCGACCGTCCCCTCGGTCCCCACGGAGCCGATCGACCCGGCGAAATCCGCTGGAAAACGCAGCCGGTACATCGCGGAGTGCGGTGCCGGTCAGCAGTAGCAGGCTGAACACAGCCAGCAGCAGCAGCAGGATCACGGCGGGAGCGGCGGTGAGGCCCCGATACAGCGGGGTGCCGACCAACCAGCCGACGGCACCTCCCGCCGACATCCGCGCCGTCGTCGAATCGGGCGCACCGTGCAGCGCCGAGACGTGGACCACCTGGAAGATGCCCGTGACGGCCACCGTCAGCGCAACGCCGCCGACCACCCGACGGGCGCGATGTTCCCGATCGCCCCGAGTTCGCATCAGGACCGCGGCAGCAGTGACCAGGAGCGCGGGAAGCACCAGGCCCGGAGTTCCGAGTAGGACCCTGACCGCGTGGTTCACTCCGGCGCCGACCGGCCCTGCCGCGCGAAACCAGGAACCGATCGCGCAGACGACGGCCAGCGCCACCAGGCCGAGCGCCAGGCCGTCCCTGCGGTGGGCCGAGTCGATGTCACGCGCCGCGACAGCGCCGCGCCCGAATGCTCTCACCATGCCTCCGATACCGCGTGCGCACAGCCGCCAGATCGCGATGAGTCCTCGCCCAAGACCCCGAACCGATCTGGAGAGCGCCGAGGGCCGCGAAACTGTGGCGGTGGCACGTTGCGCAGGTGGTTTCCGAGCCGGCCCCGAGGACCGACCGGTCCCCGCCGGGCCGGCTGCGCGTGCCCGGCCTGCGCCGGGTCTGGGTGTCGCCTTCGCGCTTCGCGCGGGCGTGGATCCAGCGCTTCGCGCGGGTGTGGATCCAGCGTTCCGTACGGGCGTGGAACCGGAGCTCCGTGCGGGCGTGGAACCGGCGCTCCGCGACGGGGCGGATCGTGCGGACGCCGCCAGCTGTCCCGAATCAGCATTGGACCGGGATGCACCAGCGCCGCCGCTGCTCCCTGAACGCGGACGCGGTGAAGCAGAGGTCTTTCCGGCCATGCTGACCAAGCTAGTCGCTCCAGTCACTTCCGTCCCAGTTGCCACACCGGTCGGCCACGATCGATCCATGGTTGGCCCCCTGCGACCCAGCAGTCACCGGAGTTGAGTGCGACACCGGACGGTCGGCGCGGAGGTCGACCAACCAGGCGCCGTATTTCGGTTTTTCAGCGGCACCGCAGCGTTCTATGGTGCCCGTATGACCTTCCTGCGACCGATCACTCTGCCCGGGAACATCGTCACCCTGGAACCGCTGTCCGTCGATCACCTGAACGGCTTGATCGCGGCCGCGCAGGACGGAGAGCTTTGGAACCTCTGGTACACCTCGGTGCCCCGACCGGAGAACATGGGCGCGGATATCGACCGCCGACTCGGCCTCCAGGCGGCCGGCTCCATGCTGCCGTTCACGGCCCGTCGCACGGCGGACGGTCGAATCATCGGGATGACCACCTTTCTGAACGCCGACGCGGTGAACCGTCGAGTGGAGATCGGGTCGACCTGGAATGCCAGTTCAGCGCAGCGCACCGGTACCAACGCCGAGAGCAAACTGCTGTTGCTCTCCCATGCATTCGAAACACTCGACTGCATCGCCGTTGAATTCCGGACGCACTGGATGAACCACCAGTCCCGCGCCGCCATCTCGCGGTTGGGCGCCAAGCAGGACGGCGTGCTGCGCAGCCACGTCCGGTCGAGCGACGGAACCCTGCGCGACACGGTCGTGTTCTCGATCATCGCCGTGGAATGGCCCGCTGTTCGCAGCGAACTACGCCGACGCCTCGCGGCCCACAGTCAGCACCAGTAAGCCGTCGGAGTCGACCGCGATTTCGGTCACGGCGACGACCGCGGCGACCGGCAGCGCCGCATACAGATGCGGAAACAATTCGGCGCCGCCGCCGGTGTTCTCGGCCACCACCGGATCGTCGAGCAGCGCCGGGTCGACGGTCAACAGCACGACCGCGCGCTCCGGGTTGCGCCAGAACCGTTGCGCCACACCGGCCAGCTGGCCGAGATAGGAGAAGTGGAGAAATCCCTCCGACTCCAACGTCATCCCGCGGCCGGAGATCCGATAGGAACCGACGGTGATGGCGGCATCCCAGTCATCTGCGAAGGTCAGGTGGTAGATCAACATCGCTCCGCGTGAGTGAGGGTAAGGCTCCAGAGGGATGAGACGACGTAGACGGTCAGAGCGCGAGTACGGTCGGCACGATCATCGGCCGTCGTCGGTAGACGTCGCCGACCCAGCGGCCGACCACCCGGCGCACCGACTGCGCCACGCGGTGCGGATCGATCACACCGTCCGCCTCCAACTGCGCCAACTCGGCCTCGACCAGCGGTACGACCTTGGCCAGCGCATTCGGATCGTCCGAGAAACCGCGCCCGGAAATGGTGGGTGACGCGACCGCACGGCCGGTGTGCGCGTCGATGGCCACCGTGATGGCGATGAATCCGCCCTCGCCCAGGATCAGCCGATCCGACAAGGTGTTCTCGCCGACGTCGCCGACGGCTGCGCCATCGACATAGACCATGCCGACGTCGATGTGGCCGGAGATCCGGGCGCGGCCGTCGATCAGGTCGACGACCGTGCCGTTGGGCGCCAGCACCACTCGCTCCGGCGGTACCCCGGTGAGCACGGCCAACCGAGTCTGGGCCCGTAGATGGCGCCATTCACCGTGCACCGGAATCACGTTCTTCGGGCGTACCGCGTTGTAGAGGTAGAGCAGTTCTCCGGCCGAGGCATGACCGGAGACGTGCACCTTCGCGATGCCCTGGTGCACCACCGTCACATTGGCGCGCGCCAACTCGTTGATGACGGTGAACACGCTGGTCTCGTTGCCGGGGATCATCGAACTCGCCAGGATCACCGTGTCGCCCTGGATGAGATTCACCTGCCGGTGCTCTCCCCGTGACATCCGGGACAGTGCCGAGAGCGGCTCTCCCTGCGACCCGGTGGAGATGAGCAGCACCTGCTCCGGGGGCAGTTCCAGAACCTTGTCCAGTGAACGCACCAGACCGTCCGGAACGTTCAACAGCCCGAGTTCCTGTGCGATCTGCATGTTGCGGACCATCGAACGGCCGACGAAGGCCACCTTGCGGCCGTGATTCTGCGCGGCGTCGAGCATCTGTTGCACACGGTGCACGTGAGAGGCGAAACTCGCGACGATGACCCGCTGCTTCGCCGACCGGATGTAGTTGTCCATCACCGGGCCGATCTCACGTTCCGGTGCAACGAATCCCGGAACCTCCGCGTTGGTGGAGTCGACCAGGAAGAGGTCCACTCCCTCGTCGCCCAACTTCGAGAAGCCGCCGAGATCGGTGAGCCGTCCATCCAGTGGCAGTTGGTCGAGCTTGATGTCACCGGTGTGCAGAACGGTGCCGGCGGGAGTCCGGATTCCGACGGCCAACGCGTCCGGAATGGAATGGTTGACCGCGAAGAACTCCAGGTCCCAGGCTCCGGCCTTGCGCCGTTCACCCTCCACCACCACTTCCAGCTTCGGGCTGATGTGGTGCTCCCGGCACTTGGCGGCGATCAGGGCCAGCGCGAATTTCGCTCCGACGACGGGCAGGTCCTTGCGGAGCCGGAGCAGCCACGGCAGCGCGCCGATGTGGTCCTCGTGCCCGTGCGTGATGACCACCGCATCGATGTCGTCGACCCGGTCCTCGACCAGACGCAGGTCGGGCAGGATCAGGTCGACACCGGGCTGTGCCTCCTCGGGGAACAGCACACCACAATCCACCACCAGCAGCCGGCCGTCGTATTCGTAGACCGTCATGTTGCGGCCGATCTCGCCGATGCCGCCGAGGGCCACCACCCGCAGACCGCCCTTGGGCAGGCGCGGCGGCGGAATGGCTTTGGACGTTGCCGTCATTTCAAATTACCGATTTCTTCGAGATCACGCGCTATTTGCGCTGTTTGGTCGGAAGTGGCCGGGATTTGTGGGAGGCGGGGATCGCCCACCTCCATACCGGCCAGCCGCAATGCGGCCTTGGCGAACACCAGGCCGGCTCCGCCTCCGGTTCGGGACATGGCCAGCTGAGCCGGCAACAGTGCTTCGTGGATGCTGCGGGCCCTGGTGTAGTCGCCGGCCTCGGCGGCATCGACCAACGCCCGGACGTGCGGGCCGACCACATGAGAAATGATGCTGACGACCCCGACGGCGCCCACGCTCATCCAGGGCAGCGTGATCGGGTCGTCGCCGGAGTAGAACGCCAGGTCGGAGTTGGCGATCACCTGCGAGCCGGCATGGAAATCGCCCTTGGCGTCCTTGACTGCGGTGATCCTCGGATGCTCGGCCAACCGCAGCAGCGTTTCCGGAGCGATGGCGACCACCGTCCGCGGCGGAACGTCATACAGCATCACCGGCAGGCCGGACGCGTCGGCGACTGCGGCGAAATGCGCCAGCAGACCGTCCTGCTGCGGCCGAGAATAGAACGGCGTCACCACGAGAGTGCCGTGTGCACCGGCCTTCTCGGCTTCCTTCGCCAGCCGGACCGAGTGCGCAGTGTCGTAGGTGCCGACGCCGGCCACCACGGTCACCCGATCTCCAACCGCCTCCACCACCGCCCGGATGACGGCGGACTTCTCCGCATCGGAAGTCGTCGGGGATTCGCCGGTGGTGCCGTTCAGAACCAGCCCGTCGTGTCCCTGGTCCGCCAATCGGACGGCGAGCGCCGCCGTGGCTTCCAGATCGAGCTCGCCGCCGGGAGTGAAGGGAGTGACCATTGCGGCCAGCACCGTTCCGAACGGTCGACCGTCCCTACCTGCCGGACCGGCGATCAGCTTCGTCATACAGCAAAACTTACCGTCCCGGAGGCTTCGCCTCTCCCGCCCGCACCGCGGCGACGTCCGCCGGGTCGCCCTCGAACTCGATGCGTACCGCCGTTCTGCCCGTCAGCCACAGCAGAATCTCGCCTACTCCGCCGTGCACCACGATCCGGGCGGCGGCACCCACGATGTCGAGATTCTCGGCCGGAACCAGTACCAGGGGCCGATTTCGCTGGTGCGGTTCGTCGGTCAACCGAGCCGTCACCGGGATACCGGTCTTCTTCAGTGCCCGCAGGACCAACGATGACGTGACCATCCGGATCACCTCCTCGCGCGTTCCCTCCTCGAGCGGCCTGGGCTGCCAGTCCGGTTGCCCGCGGCGGACGTCCTCGTGGTGGATGAACAACTCCATCCCGTTGGCCTTCGCGTCGAGCGAGCGCCAGGAGAAGGGGCTGTAGGCGGGCGGCCCCGACCGGAACAGCTCCACCTGCCGTGCCCAGGTGCGGCGCCGATAGCCGGCCGAGACCCGGGCGGTCCAACCGGCCAACGGCTTGATGAAGATGCCGAGGACTGCGTCCAGGCGCCGCTCCCGCACCAACAGGTGGGCCAGCAGGTCACCGGTTTCCCAGCCGTCACACAAGGTCGGCTGGTCCGGTCCCAGCGCGCCGAGAAGGTCGGCGAGGGCTGCACGTTCCGTGCGGGCGAGAGTCACTCCCGCACCGTACCGACGAATCAGGCGTCGGCGACCAGTGGCGAGGCCGCAAGTTCGGTGCCGTCGGTGAGCTCGCTGATCCGGAAGTCGGCGAAGACGTGCGGCGCCAAACCCTGCAGTTGGCGTAGAACACCCACGGCCAGAGTGCGAATCTCCACATCGGCTGCCTCGGTCGCACGCATTCCGATGAAATGTCGCCACGCCCGATAGTTTCCGGACATGACCAGCGCGGTCTCGGATGCGGCCGGCAGCAGTCCGGCGGCAAGCTGTCGGGCCTGCTTCCGGGCGACGGTCCCGTCCGGAGCGTGTTCGGCCGCGGTCTCCAGCGCGGCCAGCAGGTCAGCGTGAGCGGCCGCGGCGGCATCGACAGCCACCTGGAATCGTCGATGCAACGGGGAATCCGCGAGTACTGACGGCGGCTCGACCACCGACGAGCCGCCCACCGGAAGGAATCTCGGCGACAATTCCGAGTACGAGAAGTGCCGGTGCCGAAGAAGCTCGTGAGTGACTGCGCGCGAGATCCCGGTCAGATAGAACGTGGCGGTGCTGTGCTCGAGCACCGACAGGTGCCCGACCTGCAGAATGTGCCGGAGATACCCCGCATTGGTCGCGGTCGCCGGGTTCGGCCGATCCCAGGATTGGTAGCATGCCCGGCCGGCGAACTCGGCCAGTGCCTGTCCACCACCGGCATCGGTTTCGAACGGCACATCCGCCGGCGGCACGAACTCGGTTCGGGCAATCAGTCGGATCCGGAGCCTGGACGATTCGGACGAAACTGCGGCGGCCATCACGTCCGAACCATCTCACGGAATCGCTCACCGCTCACCGCTCGGGGACTCGGACCGGGTGAGGTTTCCGCTCCCCCGGCGATCGGCTCAGCGGCGACCAGAACTTGTGAAGTCTGGAACCCGGCGAAGGCGCTTGACGCCAAATCTGACGTCGTCCATGGTTGCGCGGCGTCAGAAGTGGTGTCATAATGGTGTCATGGACCTTACTCCCTACATCCGCAATCTGCGCGAGGACCTCCTCGCCGCAGCCGCAATCGGCGACGAGGAAGTTCGTCGCGCAGCCGCCCTCCTCGGCGCGGCCATCGAACCGGCAGGCCGGCTCGCCATCATGAACGCGCTGTCCGATCTGGCCGCCGAGGTCACCGAAGCGCTCGATCGGCACGTGGTCGAGATCCGGGTCGACGGCCGGGATGTCCGGGTATCCGTCTCGGACCGGCCAGGCACGACCGACGACAACACCGATCCCGCAGAGGAGGCCCCCGGCACCGGTTTCCTGGGCCGTCACCTGCACGCCGACGACCTCCGCCGCGCCATGCAGGAGGCCGGCGGTGAGCTCTCCCGGACCACCGTCCGCCTTTTCAACGATCTGAAGTCGCAGGCCGAGCAGGCCGCTTCGGATCAGGGCGTCTCACTGAACACCTACATCTCCCGAGCGGTGTCAGATTCGGTTCGAGGTGCCGCTCCGCAGGGACGCGGCGGCAAGCGCGGACGTGATGCCGACGGCGGCCGGCCGGGCCGGACCGTCACCGGATTCATCAAGGGCTGACGCCACCGGTTGACGACACCGTGGTCGCGTTCGGACACCGACCGCGCCGAGAACCTGGAAGTAGCGGCGCACCCGCCACATCCTGATCGACATTCCCTGATCGACACCTACCGCGACCCACCACCTTCAGAGGACGCCATGCACACCTTCCTGACACCAGAACCCATCACCCTCGAGATCCGGAATGCCTCCGGGAACATCCAGATCGTCCTGTCCGACACCGCCACGACCACGGTCGACATCGCGGCGGGGACGAGCCATCCGCTCGGTTTTCTCGACGACGTCATCAGCGCCCTGGGCGTCGGCCGGGCAGGTGGCCGCGGCGTGCGACGATTCGAAGCCATGGTGCGTGGTCGGTCGTTCGGCCACCGTGGCGACCTGTTCGGCGAGCACCAGGAAACCGACAGCGACGACGTGCCAGTCGATTTCGTACCGGCCGACGTCACCGATCTGGTTCGCGTCGAGCACCGTGCCGGCGAGAACCCCACCGTCATCGTCGACACTGATCCGGCACGCGACGGCTGGCGGGCCTCGTTCCAGATCACGGTCACCGCACCGGTCGGCACGAACGTCAGGGTCCATTCCCAGTCGAGCGACGTCACCACGACCGGTCAGGCCCAACTGCTCGATGTCCGCACCGCGTCCGGTGACGTCAAGCTCGACGAGGTAAAGGGAAAAGCGTTGCTGCAGACCGCATCTGGTGACGTCACACTCGCTGTGGCCGGCGCCGCGGTTGACATTCGCACTGCGTCCGGGAACGTCTCGGTCGGCCCGGTCGGCGGCGATGCGCTGATCCACACCACCTCCGGCGACATCCAACTGGGCGCCGTGGGTGGCAACATCAACGCCCGCAGCGTGTCCGGCGACGTTCGGGTGGGCGATGCGGTGAGCGGTCAGGCGGAAGTCAGTGCGGTCTCCGGCGACGTGGAGATCAGCGTGCACGCCGGGTCGTTGGCCTCGATCAATCTCTCGACGGTCAGCGGCACCACGGACACCGACTTCACCGTCAGTGGAGACGCGCCCGAAGGTGACGCGCCAGTGCTGGAAATTACCGTCAAGACGACGTCAGGGGACATCCGCCTGCGCCGCGCCGCCTGAGAACCACACTCTGGTTCACCCTCGCGGCTCGACTCCCGGGCGCCCTGTTCCGGTAGGCCGCTGTCGTCAGGGCAGCCGTAGGGCCGCGCCGCCGCGCCTCGGGTCCGCAGCCGGGCCGGCGTGGGACGCGGCCGCCACTCCCCCGAAGTACGGCCGGGGCCCGGGCCACAGCACCAGGTGCTCGCCGGCGGACTCCAGCCCGGCGAGCACCTCGGCGGGAAATCCTGGTTCCAGATGGACGAACTCTTCGGTCGCCGACAGGCGAGGCGCAGACACCGCCTCGGCAGCATCGCGCCCCTCGACCAGGACGCCGGCCAGAACCTGCAGCAGTGCGTGCCGGATCCGGCTGCCGCCGGCGGCCCCACCGGCGAATTGCAGCCGACCGCCCGCGTCGGTGACGACGCACGGAACCATCATGGACGGCATCCGCTGACCCGGGATCAGCGCCCCACGTAGCAGTTCGCCCTCCCCGAGCATGGAGTTGCCGTGCACGCCGCCCACCCAGATTCCAGCGCCCAGGCCGAGTGAATGTGTTGCTGCGCAAGCATTACCCTCGGTATCGACCGCCACGACACTGGTCGTCTCCGACCGCCGGGCCGGCGTCCGCAACACGTCGATCAACGCCCGCGCCCGGTCCAGACCACCGAGGCGCACTGCCGGGAGATCCAGAGCTGCGGCGGTGGCGCCGAAGCGGTCCAAATCGTTGTCCCGGACGTGCAGCGTGTCCGGTCCGAACGGCACTCGTAGCGGCGCCTGCTCCAGCACCCGGTACGCCGCCATGTCCCGCAGCGACAGCGCGCCCCCATCGGCTCGGACCGCATCCACCATGGCGCGACCGTGATCGCCGGTCGCCAATTCGTTCGGGCCGTTCAGGGCGAGTGCGTCCAGGGTGTCCGCCAGACCAGGGTGGTGCAGCTTCTCACCGGCCCGCAACAACCGCCCGCCGCCGGCTCCGTCGGGAACCGAATAGCTCTCGGTTCCGGCCCCCAGCAGCATCGCAGGCGCCACTTCCGGTAATAGGTCCGCATGTGCTTGCGAAAAGAGAACCCCGTGCCGGGCGAGTTCTCTGGCCGGCCTGACCAGCTCGGCCCAGGGCAACCGGCCGAACCGGCGATTCAATTCCGCTGCGCCCCACCGCGTGCCCCCGACTGCGACGGTCGGACCGCCGATGGAATACGGAACGGGCACGGTTCCGAAGGTGATCGAGATGTGCCGCGGCTCCTGCGCGACGGTGCCGTCGAGACCGGGCACCGAAACGAAGAAATCGAGACACCTGACCGCGCCCGATTCGGCCTCGTACAAAGTGGCGAATCCGCCACCGCCCAGCCCGCAGAAGATGGTCTCCGACACCGAACCCGCCAAGATCATCGCGGCGGCGCTGTCGGCGGCCGAGCCCCCCGCGGCCAGCACCGCCGCCCCGGCCGCAGCCGTTGCCGGATGCCCGGCTGCGACACCCGCGGGCATTCTGACCACCGCATGAGGTTACCCAGGGGCTGTGCAGCAGCCTGCCGCGTGAGATTCCGGTTGCGGCGGCACGGCATCGACGCAGCAAGGTCGGGCGGCGTCACCGGGCCAGTGCGGCACGAAGGTGCGCGGCCAGGTCACCCCGATCGACGACGACGACGTCGCCGAGTTCGAGCCACCGTGCCATCCGCCGCAATTCGCCGGCGGCCGCGGCTGCGACCGCTGCGGGCTCCTCCGCCGGCTCGCACCACGCCGCCTGGACCAGTAGGTCGCCGCCGGCCCTGTCCGCCTTGAGATCGAACCGCCCTACCAGCCGATCGTCGACCAACAGGGGAAACACGTAGTAGCCGTGGATCCGTTTTTCGGCCGGCGTGTAGATCTCGATGCGATAGCGGAATCCGAACAACCGCTCGGTTCGGGCGCGCTCCCAGATCAGCGGGTCGAACGGGCACAGCAGAGCCCGACCACCGACCTTGCGCGGCGACCTCGCATCCTTGTGCAGATAGGCGACATCCCGCCAGCCCCGCACCTGTACCGGAAGAACGGTCCCTTCCTCCGCCAACTCCGCCAGCGCACGCTTGGCGTCATCGTTGCGGATCCGGTAGTAGTCGGCGAGGTCACCGACGGTCCCGATTCCGTGGGACTTCGCCGAGAGGGCGAGCAGGTCGCGCTTCGCGTCCGCCTCGGACGGCGTCGGAACCGCCGCGATCGCCGGTGGCAGAACGCGCTCCATCAGGTCGTAGACCCGCTCGAAGCCCCGACGGTGGGCAGTCGCGATCGCGCCGACCGAGAACAGGTACTCACAGGCCGTCTTGGTCGCCGACCACTCCCACCACCCCGGCTTGCCACGCCCCGGTGCCTCGAGCCGTTTCTCGATCTCACCCGCGGACACCGGGCCTGACTCCCGGACCACGGCCAGGACGTCGTCGAGGAACCCTGGGTGCTCGGCCCGCAGCTTCGCCGCGCTCGACCACGGCCCGTCGACGAACCTCTGTTGCCGCCAGCGGAGCAGCGGCTGGATCTCGACCGGAACCAGGGACGCCTCGTGCGCCCAGGTTTCGAGCAGCATCCGGTCGGCGGCCTTGCGCGGCCAGGCGGCACCGGCGAGCAGACTCGCCGGATACTCACCGAGCCTGGCGAACAGGGGCAGGAAGTGCGCTCTGGCAAGCACATTGACCGAGTCGATCTGCAGCAGACCGATGCGGTCGACCATCCGTCGAAGATGACCACGGTTGTACAGCGCGGGCTGCACCGGGAGCGGCCGGTCCAGTCCCTGAGCCGCGATCGCGATGCGGCGCGCCTGAGCTGCGCTCAACCCGGGCAGCGCCGCGGTCCGGACGGTGGCGCGGACGCGGCCTGACCGGCCGGGCGTGGGCACGCTGGGAACGGTCATCGGAGGACATGCTGCCAGGCACCACCGACAGCCGCTTCCAGCCGGCCCGGCCGCCGCCACCGGCAACACCGCGGGTGGCGGTCGGACGACCTCGTCGGGCAAGATCACCACCACACCGGAACGAGCAGCAGGACAGGGGCGCTGATGGGCTCGCACGAGCGTTGGACCGCGCTGCTGGATATTCTCGGCCGGGATGGCCGGCTGGAGGTGGCCCTTGCCGCAGCTGAGCTGAGCGTCTCACCGGCCACCATTCGGCGCGACCTCGATCAGTTGGCCGGCCAGCAACTACTGAGCCGGACCAGGGGCGGGGCGGCGCCGGCCAGCGTCGCCTATGACCTGCCGCTGCGCTACAAGGCCGGCCGGCAGGTGGATGAGAAGTCCCGGATCGGAACGGCTGCCGCTGCACTGGTCCGTCCCGGATCGGTGGTGGCCGTCAACGGCGGCACCACCACCTCCGAAACGGTCCGGGCGTTGGTGGCGGCCTCCACCAACCCTGACGTCGAGGTGGTCGGCGACAATCCTGCCTTCACCGTGGTGACGAACGCGTTGAACATCGCCAACGATCTCGCGGTGCGGCGGACGATCAAGCTGGTCGTCACCGGCGGCGTCGCCCGACCGAGTTCGTACGAGCTGATCGGTCCACTGGCGGAGCCGATCCTTGCCCGGCTGCACCTCGACTATGCGGTGATCGGCGTCGACGGGCTGAACCTCGATGCCGGCGCAACTGCGCACCACGAGGGCGAGGCTGCCGTGAGTGCACAGATGGTCGATCGGGCCACCACCGTCGTCGTGGTCGCCGACGCATCCAAGCTCGGACTGCGCTCGTTCGCCACCATCTGCCCGCTATCCCGGATCGACGTGCTGATCACCGACACGAGCGCCGATTCGGAACTGGTTGCCGCGTTCTCCGCAGCCGATGTCCGAGTGATCCAGGCCTGACGTGGCTGATGCGATGGTCCGACCGGCCGGACGACAGGATGCGCCGATCCTCGCCCGGTTGCAGTTGGACAGCTGGCAACAGGCTTACTCCGATCTGCTGCCGGCCGCAGTCCTGCTGGCCGACCCGATGGAACAGGCCAGGATCTGGGCAGGACGGGTCGGCACCGGTGGGCCGGTACTTCTCGCCTTCGAGGGAGCTACGCCCGTCGGGCTGGCAGCCGTCGATGCGGAGCTCGATACCGGCGGCTACGCCCAGCTCGAGTTGCTGAACGTCCTGCCGCGGTGGTCGAGAAGGGGGCACGGCGGCCGACTGCTCGGCGCGGCGGCCAGAGAGATGCGAAACCAGGGCGCCACGCTCGGTTGCTGGTGGGCGCCGGAGTCGGACCCGAGCGTCCAGCAGTTCCTGCTCGGCGTCGGATGGGCGCCGGACGACCGGCGGGTGCTGGACACCGGAGAGGGTCAGCTCGCCGAAGTCCGGTACGCCGGAAATCTGGACTTGATCCTGCTCTGACCGGGCGTGCCCGAAGGTGGTTGCCGCTGGCAAGGTGATTGCCGCTGGAACCCGAACCGGGTTCGATCATCAGGCTGTGAACAGCTCGACGGCGTGGCGCATCGCGGCACGGGCCCGCTTCCGGTCTCCGGCCAGGTTGTAGGCGTACCCCAGCTTGTACCAGAGCGCCCAGTTGCTCTCGTCGGCTTCGACCTCGGTCTTGACCGCCTCGAAGTAGGCGTCCGCGGCGGCTCGGTCGACCCGCCCCGACGGGCGCCGAGCCAGCTCCGAGTCGTCGGGCAGACCGCCGGTTTCCGCCAGCCGCCTGGCCATCCGGGCAGTAGCGGCGCCGAACCGCAGTTCGAACACCAGCAGCACCGCACCCACGACCGGGAGCAGCAGCACGCCGATCCCCAGTGCGATCCCGACGGCGGTCCCGGTCTGCAACAGATAGACGCCGCGCTGGCCGAGTAGAACGAAGTAGACGACCAGGACGGCCGTCAGGACAGCGACCGTGACCCTGGTCCGCATCGGCCCGATCAGTCCAGGCCGAGCAGTTGCTCGAGACCGAGCGTCAGACCCGGCCGGCCGTCGATCGCCCGGACCGCCGTCAGAACTCCGGGCATGAAGGACGAGCGGTGCAGAGAGTCGTGCCGGATCGTCAGCGTCTCTCCGACGCTTCCGAGGATCACTTCCTGGTGCGCCACCAGCCCCGGCAGACGCACCGAGTGCACGTGGATGCCGTCGACCGAATTACCACGCGCGCCGGGCGCCTCCATGGTGGTGGCGTCGGGCACCGGACCCATGCCGGCCGAGACCCGAGCGGCGGCGATGCCTCGCGCAGTGGCGATGGCCGTACCCGACGGCGAGTCCACCTTGCCCGCGTGGTGCCGCTCGACGATCTCGGCCGAATCGAAGAATCGGGCCGCCTGGCGGGAGAACCGGGCGGTCAGCACCGCACCGATGGCGAAGTTGGGAACCACCATCACGCCGACTTCGGGCTTGAGGTCGAGCCAGTGCCGGATCTGCTGGGCCCGCTCGTCGTCGATACCCGACGTTCCGACCACCGCGTCGATGTTCTGGTCGATGCAGAACCGGATGTGCTCCATCACCACATCAGGATGGGTGAAATCCACGACGACCTGGCTCCCGGCATCGGCCAGCGAGAACAGCCATTCGCGGCCGCCGACAGCGGCCACCAGGTCCAGATCATCCGCAGCGTCCACCGCCTGGCACACCTGTGAACCCATTCGCCCGCGAGCGCCGATCACACCGACCCGCAAAACCTCATCCGACATGGCGACGACGCCTTCCTGTGCTGGCTCGAGCGCTGCTCGCAACCCGTGAGCCCGCCACCGACGCGCCGGTCAGCGCAGTCAGCTCGGCGGGCAGATCCGTGTGGGCAGCGTACGGGCCGACCACCGCCGCCGTCAGCGGGCTGGCCAGCAACCTGCGAGCCAGGCTTGCCACCTGCTCCGCGTCAACGGCGGCGATCGCCGCCAACTCCTCGCTGACCGATCGATATTCGTTGCGCGTCAACAAGTTCTTACCGATCCGGCTCATTTTCGATTCGGTGTCCTCCAGCCCGAGTATCAGGCCTCCGGCGAGTTGTCCGTGCACCCGGGCAAGCTCGTCCTTCTCCAGACCGTTCTCCGCGACCGCAGCCAGCTCCGCTCCGATCAACGTGGAGACCTTGGCCAGATTCTCCGGCTGGCACCCGGCATACACCGAGAACGACCCCACGTCGGCATATCCCGAGGTGGCTGCGTAGCAGGAATACGCCAGTCCGTGTTCCTCCCGGATCGTCCGGAACAATCGAGAACTCATGCCGCCGCCCAACGCCGCTGCCAGGACCGACAGCGAATACCGGCCGGGGTCGGATCGACCAGGAGCCGGAACGCCGATGCACAGGTGAGCTTGTTCGATGTCGCGGTCGACCACCAGAACCTCGGCCATCGGATGCGCTCTGCCCCGGCGGCCCACCCGAGGGGAGCCGGGTACCGCATCCGAATCGAGCCGGCTTCCGAAGGCGCGACGAACCCAGCGCACGACATCGGCGTGGTCGACCCCGCCCGCGACGGAGACAACCATCTTCTCCGGCGAGTACCGGCGCTGGTAGTAACCGGCGACCTGGGCTCTGGTCATGCTCTGGATGGTCAGCTCGGAGCCGATCACCGGCGCAGCCACCGGGTGGCCGGCGAACATCGCCGCGGCGAAGGCGTCGCCCAGAGTGTCCTCCGGATCGTCGTCCCGCATCGAGATCTCTTCCAGGATCACCTGGCGCTCGACGTCCACATCCGCGGGCTCGATCACCGCGTCCAGCACCACGTCGCAGACGATGTCGACCGCGAGCTCCGCCGACGAGGCGAGCACGTGCGCGTAGTAGCAGGTGTACTCGTGTGAGGTGAACGCGTTCAGCTCGCCGCCGACCGCGTCGACGGCGGCGGCGATCTCATGGCCGGAGCGATGCCTGGTGCCCTTGAACAGCAGGTGCTCCAGATAGTGCGACGCTCCGGCCAGTCTCGCCGTTTCATCAATAGAGCCGACGCCGACCCAGACACCGACCGAGGCACTTCGCGCCCCCGGCACACTCTCGGTGATCACCCGCAGACCGCCGGGGATCACCGAGAGAGTCACCTGGGCGCCGTCCGCGCCCCGTTCCAGGACGGAGGTACGGGTGCGGGCGGCCATGGGGAGTGGTAGCTCAGACCGAGGCTTCGGCGGACTGTGTATCAGCCGACGCCGAATCGGGCCGCGCCGCTGTTCCCTCTGCGACGACCGGGATCAGGCTGATCTTGCCGCGCGCATCGATCTCGGCGATCTCGACCTGCAACTTGTCGCCGACGTTCGCCACGTCTTCGACCTTGTTGACCCGCTTGCCGCTACCCAGTTTGGAGATGTGCACCAGGCCATCCCGCCCCGGCAGCAGGGAGACGAAGGCACCGAAGGCGGTGGTCTTGACGACCGTGCCCAGGAACCGCTCGCCGACCTTGGGCAGCTGGGGGTTCGCGATCGAGTTGATGATCGCGATCGCGGCCTCCGCAGCTTCTCCGCTCGCCGCCGAGACGTAGATGGTGCCGTCGTCCTCGATGGCGATCTCGGCACCGGTCTGCTCGGTGATCGAGTTGATCATCTTGCCTTTCGGCCCGATCACCTCGCCGATCTTGTCGACCGGAACCTTGATGGTGGTGATCCGAGGGGCGTTGTCGCTCATCGGGTCCGGCGCATCGATCGCCTCGTTCATCACCTCGAGGATGGTCAGCCGGGCATCGCGCGCCTGGCTCAGGGCAGCGGCCAGCACGCTGGACGGAATGCCGTCCAGCTTGGTGTCCAGCTGCAGCGCGGTGACGAAGGACTTCGTGCCGGCGACCTTGAAGTCCATGTCGCCGAAGGCGTCCTCGGAACCGAGGATGTCGGTCAGCGCCACGTATTCGGTATGACCGTCGATCGTGTCCGAGATGAGCCCCATGGCGATGCCGGCAACCGGCGCCTTGAGCGGCACACCGGCGTTGAGCAGCGACATGGTCGACGCACAGACCGACCCCATGGAGGTGGAACCGTTGGAGCCCAGCGCTTCCGAGACCTGGCGGATGGCATAGGGGAACTCGGCCTTCGTCGGCAGCACCGGCACCAGGGCGCGCTCTGCCAGCGCTCCGTGGCCGATCTCGCGACGCTTGGGGGAGCCGACACGTCCCGTTTCACCGGTGGAGTAAGGCGGGAAGTTGTAGTTGTGCATGTAGCGCTTGCGCGTCTCCGGTGAGAGCGTGTCCAGCTGCTGCTCCATGCGCAGCATGTTCAGCGTGGTGACGCCCAGGATCTGGGTCTCCCCACGTTCGAACAGCGCCGAGCCGTGCACGCGCGGAAGGTAACCCACTTCGGCGGACAGGGTTCGGATGTCGGACAGTCCGCGGCCGTCCATCCGGATCTTGTCCTTGAGGACGCGTGAACGGACCAGCTTCTTGGTGACGCTGCGGAACGCATTGCCGACCTCGGCGCTGCGGCCTTCGAACTGCTCACCCAGTGCGGCGAGGACGTCTGCCTTGACCGCGTCGGTAGCGGCGTCGCGCTCCTGCTTGCCGGCAAGCACCAAGGCGGCAGCCAGCTTCTGGCTCGCCGCATTTTCCACGGCGGCGTAGACGTCGTCCTGGTACGGCGGGAACAGCTTGAACTCGGCGACCGGCTTTGACGCCTGCGCAGCCAATTCTGTCTGGGCCTCGACCAGTGTCTTGAGGAACGGCTTGGCCGCTTCCAGACCGGACGCGACGACCTCTTCGGTCGGGGCCACCGCACCGTTTGCCACCAGATCGATGGTTCGCTCGGTGGCCTCGGCCTCGACCATCATGATCGCGACGTCGCCACTGTCGGTGACGCGGCCGGCGACGACCATGTCGAACACGGCCTTCGTCAGCTCCGAGTGCGTCGGGAACGCGACCCACTGGCCCTCGATCAGGGCGACGCGAACGCCGGCCACCGGACCCGAGAACGGGAGACCAGAGATCTGGGTGGACGCAGAGGCGGCGTTGATGGCCAGCACGTCGTACAGCACGTCGGGGTTCAGCGCCAGCACGGTGATCACAACCTGGACCTCGTTGCGCAGGCCGGCGGTGAACGAGGGCCGCAGCGGCCGGTCGATCAGCCGACAGGTGAGGATGGCGTCCTCGGACGGCCGCCCCTCACGACGGAAGAACGAACCGGGAATACGCCCGGCGGCATACATGCGCTCTTCGACGTCGATGGTCAGCGGAAAGAAGTCGAACTGTTCCTTCGGGTGCTTGCCGGCCGTGGTGGCGCTCAGCAGCATGGTGTCCTCGTCGAGGTACGCCGCAACCGAGCCGGCTGCCTGCTGGGCGAGGCGCCCGGTCTCGAAGCGGATGGTGCGGGTGCCGAATGTTCCGTTGTCCAGAACAGCGGTTGCAGTGGTGACGGTGTCGTTCGTCATAGGTCTCCTCTTTGGTGTCCCGGTCAGCTGTTGACCCGGGTGGTGAGCCGGTACGGGCATGGGTGCCCGCTCCGGATGTCACCGCACCGCAGGAATCTGCCCGCTCCGGCGGGGACCGGCCTTCGATCGAAGCCGACGGACCTTGCGCTGCCCCTGGCGTCGTGCACCGAGGTGCAGAGTCGGACAAGGCGCGCGTTCCGGTGGCCACTACCGAGGACCGGGGACGGAGCGCTTCTTGGTGCGCGATCCGGGAGGGGCAGTACCTGGTGGTGTGGTGACGAACTTCGGTGGTGTTCGTCGGGTTGTCCGCCGGACCGGCGTCCGGCGAATGCACGTCAGGGGAGGCCCTGGCCGGGCACTCCCCTGACGTGCTTGACGCTATCGGCGCAGGCCGAGCCGTTCGATCAGCGAACGGTAACGCGCGATATCGATGTTCTGCAGGTAGCGGAGCAGCCGCCGGCGCTTTCCGACCAGGGCCAGTAGCCCACGGCGGGTGTGGTGATCGTGCTTGTGCTCTTTCAGATGCTCGGTCAGATCCGAGATCCTCTTGGTCAGCATGGCCACCTGGGCCTCAGCAGAACCGGTGTCGGTTTCGTGCAGACCATATTCGGCCAGAATGGTCTTCTTCTGCTCGGTGGACAAAGCCACAGTGGTGCTCCTCGCGAATATCTGTCACGTGCGCTGCCCGCACCGGAAGCAATTGCCCGGGGGGATGACGGTGCCGGCCGCCACGGACTGAGGCCGGACCCACTGATAACTTTACCAGTGAAGTGCGATGTCGACGTTGACCCGTCGGCTCACTAGTCTTCCGCTGCCGGCCAGCTCGCGCGTCGCCCGTGAGCGACGGCCGCAATCTGCCAGCCGATCATGCTCTGCCGCTGCAGCACCGCAGATCGCCGTTCCGGCTGGTCGACCTCGTTCCAGTTGGCGAGAACGGCATAGGCGACGTTGGCGGCCGGCCCGGTGAGCACGCCGACCTCGGCGCGTATCCCGGCGTCGGTGCCGGTCTTGTTCATCACCTGCAATCCGAGGTCTGCGCCGGAGTGCGCCAACGGATCAAGACCCCAGCCGGACCCGACCTGCGACAGATCCATGCCCTTGCCCAGCCAGCCACGCACCCGACCGGCTGCGGCATCGCCCTGCCGGAATTCTCGACTCAGATCGGACATCAACTGCGCGAGTTCGGTGGCGCAGCCGCTCGACAAGGTCGGCGGATCGGCTGGTCGGCGGTCACGAACGGATCCCGTTCACGGACCGTCGAGCCCCAGGATCTGCCTGGTGCGCTGCACATCACGCCCGATCTGCTCGATCAGCTCCGGCACGGAATCGTACGTGACCATTCCGCGCAACCGCTGCACGAAGTCCAGTGCGACTCGCCGACCGTAGAAATTGCCTCCTTCGTCGAGGACGAAAGCCTCGACGGTACGAACCCGACCGGAGAAGGTCGGGTTCGATCCGATCGAGATCGCAGTCGGGGAGCGCCTGTCCCCCAGCACGAACCACCCTGCGTACACCCCGTCGGCCGGGATCGCACCGTGTGGGACGACGTCCAGATTGGCTGTCGGATACCCCAGCTCGCTGCCACCCCGCCCGTCGCCATGCACGACCACGCCTTCTACCCGGTGCGGACGCCCCAGCGACTCGGCTGCGGCGTGCATGTCGCCGGCGTCGACACTGGCCCGAATCGCGGTGGAGGAAACGGTGAGCATGTCCTTGGACACCAGCCCCAGTCCGTGCGTCGTGAAACCGAACCGCGATCCCAGTTCTCGCAGCAGTTCGACGTCGCCGGCGCTGTGATGCCCGAACCGGAAGTTCTGCCCGACGACGACACACGCCGCATGCAGTTTCTCCACGATGATGTCGTAGACGAACGTTTCCGGAGCGGTGGCGGAGACCGCGGGAGTGAAGGGAAGAACCAGGAGAGCGTCGATTCCGAGCTCGGCGGCAAGCACAGCCTTACGACGAAGCGTGATCAGCTCCGCGGGATGGCTGCCCGGCCGGACCACCTCCGAGGGATGCGGGTCGAAAGTCATCATCACGGCCGGCAGTCCGAGTTCCCGCGCCTTGGTCACAGTGGCGCCGACCAGTTGCTGGTGACCGCGGTGCAGTCCGTCGAAAACTCCGATGGTCAGTACGCACCGCCCCCAGCCCGGTGGGACCGCGTCGATTCCCCGCCACCGTTCCACTGCTGCCTCGCCTCTGTTCCTCCGCTGCTGACCGACGGCCGTCGACGGCCCGGCCGGTTCAGTATGCCGCTACCCTCAGCCGGCCGGGTCCCAGACCAACCGTGCCCTGGCGAGCCCGTTCGACTCCTCCACCAAGGCCAGCAGCGCGTCCTGGTGGTACAGACCGTAAACGCCGTCCAGACCGGCCGCCGGTACCGGTCGGCCGAAACGCATGTCCCGAGCCAGGTCCCCGTCGACCGTCCGGACGGCGAAAGCCGCCCGGACCGCCTCCGCTGCCGGAGTGACGGAAGCTGCCACCTCGGCCGCGAACTGCGGCGAAATCTCACTCCGAGGGCCACCCCGCTGCGGCAACCCGGCCGGGCCGTACACGTCGACCGCGTCGACCACGGCGAAGGGGCCGACCACCGTACGGCGAAGCGCCGTGAGATGGCCCCCCAGCCCGAGCGCAGATCCCAGATCCCTTGCCAGCGAACGGATATAGGTGCCGGTCGTGCATTCGACCGCGACGTCCAGATCGATGAATCCATCGCCGTACCTCTCCTGCCCGAGGCGGTCGAATCTGGCGATGGTCACCGGGCGGGCCGCAAGTACGACGTCCTGACCGGCCCGCACCAGGTCGTAGGCGCGTCGGCCGTCGACCTTGATGGCCGAGACGGAACTAGGCACCTGGAGGATGTCTCCGGTCAAGCTGGTCATTCCGGTCCGGATCTGTTCCGGGGAGACGCCGGCCACCAGATCGGCCCCTGCGCTGGTGGTGGTCTCGCCGTCCGCGTCGTCCGTGGTGGTCGCAGAGCCCAACCGGATCGTGGCGAGATACGTCTTCTCGGTCAGTGCCAGTTGCCCTAGCAGCTTGGTCGACCGCTCGACGGCGAGCACCAGCAACCCGGTGGCCATCGGATCCAGGGTGCCGGCGTGTCCGACCCGTCGGGTACCGAGCACTCGACGCACTCTGGCAACGACGTCATGCGAGGTACACCCCGCGGGTTTGTCCACCAGCAGCAGCCCACCGCCGTCCGGAATCGGCCCCTGGCCGGTCACCGCGAACCGTCTTCGGCATGGAACGACCCGTCGGTGAAGGTACTGGCAGTGGACATCGCACGTTCCTCCGCTTTCTCGGCAGCCTGGCGCGCCTGGGCAAGGTCGGCTTCCAGAGCCAATTCGGCCTCGTCCACCAATTCCCACCTCCGCACCTGGAGGTTGACCGGAACATCTTCGCCCCGGGCCGCCGCGAGCAGCACCATCGCCCTGGTCCGAAGCCACCAGGTCAGCATGCGGACGAATCCGATCACGGTGACGAGAAGAACCGCGGCGAACGCGAAACGGTAGGCCTCCACCGAATGAGCGCCGGTATTCGGCTCCACCAGATCGAGAATCTGTCCGACCAGGAAGATGCAGACGACCGCCCCGCAGAAGCCGCCGACGTTGACGATTCCGGTCGCCGTCGAGATGCGGTGCCGCGGGTTGTAGTCGCGGGCGAGCATGAATCCCACCGAGGAGGTCGGCCCGCTGGCGGAGAACGCAATGATGACGGCCGAGACGATGACGAACGGCGGCCGACCGTCCGGCCAGACGATGAGCACCAGCCAGCCGACGATCGCCAGCGCACAGACCAGAACTGCCAGTGGCGTGCGAATCTCCGGACGTCTGCCGACCGTCTGCCCGATGGCTATGTTGGCCAGAACTCCGCCCAGGACCAGCATCAGCATCATCGACGACGCGGACGAGACCGAGTACCCCAGGGCCTGGGTGAGGTACGGGAAGCCCCACAGGGTGGCGAAGGTCGTCGGGCCGGCCATGCAGGTGAAGTGAACCCAGAACGCCAACCGGCCAGATGGCAGCCTCCAGGCGTTCTTCACCTCGGCCCACACCCGCTTGCCGGCGACCGGCCCATTGGCTGCGCGCTCCTGCGCTTCCAGGAACGGCGCGGCGTTGGCCGGACGCAGGAGGAGCACCGCGTACGCGATCGAGACGCCGCCGGCCACGGCGAAAGTCGGCATCCAGCCGACGGAATGCAGGAGACCGGTCAGCGGCAACGTGGCCATGATGTTGCCGATCGAGCCGGCCAGGGCGGTGAAGCTGGTCAGCACCGCGTAACGACGAGCCGGGAACCAGCCGGCCACCAATCTGAGCACCGAGATGTACGTCATGGCATCACCGCAACCGAGCAGCCCGCGAGCGAGCAGCGCAGGGACGTACCCACTGACCACCGCGAACAGCACCTGGCCGACTCCCATCGTCAGGGTGGCCGCCAGCAACATCCGCCGTGGCCCGAACCGATCGACAAGGATGCCGGTCGGCACCTGCATGAGCGCGTACACCGCGAGTTGCAGCATCACGAAGGACGACAGCTGGGCAGCCGACAGGTGCAACCGCTGGGCCGCCAGCGGGCCGGCCACACCGAGGCTGCTGCGGTGGAACACCGCCAGGATGTAGACCCCGGCACCGATCCCCCACACCAGCCAAGCTCTGGAGGGTGCGGAAGTTCGCAGTTGCGATCCGGGCTGGGACGGCGCTGCCCGGGAAAGGGCGGTGCGGGAACCAGCGGAACGAGCCGAGTCGGCTGCGCTGGAGGAACTCGTGGGAGTGGCGGCGCTGGGCACTACTGACCTTTCAGGTGGCGATATGGGAGTTCGGCCGAACCGAACGAGGCCGATCGGGGCGGACCGGCCCTGTTTCTCGAGCCGAAGCATTCTCGGGCCGGAGCATTCTCAGGGCAGAGCATTCTCAGGCAAGAGCATTCGCCGCGGTGGCGAGATGCTCGGTGGTGCACAGGACGGCAGCGCCGACGTCCTGTGCGCAGATGGCATCGGCGATGGCTCGATGATCGGCCAACGTCCGGTCCATTCGCTCGTGGTCGACGGACCCTGCGCGGTCTGTTCGCTCACGGTCTGTTCGCTCGCGGTCTGTTCGCTCGCGGTCTGTTCGGTCGACGGCCGCGTCGTCGGCCAGCAGATTCGCGGTGCCCATCCGGAGCTGACGATCGCGCAGCGACCCGTACAGGCGGTTCAGGATGCTGTTGCCGGCGGCGGCGACGATCGTCGCGTGAAAATCGCGATCTGCGGTGACATACGCGGTGACGTCCCCCGCCTCCGCGGCTTGCCGTAGGTCCTCGAGCGATCTCGCCAACCTTGCACTCACCATCGGCGCCCGGCCGTTTTCGATGACATTGCGAATGCAATGCGTCTCGACAAGCTCCCTTGTCGCGAGCACATCACGCCACTCCTGTGCGCTGATCGGCAGTACCAGGGCGCCTCGCTTGGGCAGGAGTCGGACCATGCCTTCGGCCTCCAACCGGAGCAGGGCTTCTCGTACAGGCGTCCGGGAGACAGCGACCTCGGTTGCGATCCGCCCCTCGGATAGCAGGTCGTTGTCGGCGAACCGCCGACTCAGAATGCTCATCCGCACGTGGCCGTACACCCGGTCTGCCGCAGAGGAGTGGTTCGCTGTTGCATCCATGATGTATCTATCGTCGTGGGAACAACGGCATCAGTCAACTTCGACAGCCGCCGGTGGACGATCGCCGCCCGGATCCAGCGCCACCACCACCGATACGCCTACAACGCCGCCGCCATGGTCGCGCCCGGACTTGCGCCGGCACCACCAACACCGAACGCGCCGCCGCCCGATTTAGCAACTTCATCGACAGCATCCTTGGAGAATCTCCTCAGCTGCCACACACCAACCAGGAATTCATCCGCGACCCAGTGGCACACTGACGCCATGCAGGCACCAACGGCAGCATCAACAGCGGCACCAACGGTTTTTGTTCCTACAGTGGCTGGACTGCAGAAAGCGACTGTTCAGGCATTCGACTGGGACAATCACTTATTACGGCCTTCCTGGCTATTCCGTGAACGAGTGTCTTCAGACTTCGGAGCAAGAGATTCAGGTGAAGTAGCTATTATGGCTGATCCAAAATATCGGTTCGGTTCTGCTGCAAAGACTCTCACTAATACCATAGCGATGTTACTTGACAACGCATTGGGAACCGCTATTACATGCGACGCCCAACCGGTCATGTTCGCTGGAAGTCATTCGTGGTGAAAACGCGCCCAGAACGCAGACAGGCTATATGATTCGCACGATCGCCAGTGGTATCTGGTATATTGTGCTGGAGCCGCCGCCTCCGCAATGTGGAAAGTCCTCCTGCTGGCGTGAAGTAGGCGACTCTGACCCCCCAAAATCGACGCTGTGTCGAAGCACCAACGCCCCAATCGGCTGCTCCTTCGCACGAGCACCCGCCCTCAACAAACCGCTCATCGTCGGGGAAACAGGCATCAAAGCCACCAACGACGCCACCAGAACCACCCGCGCTCCCTGCTGCGCGCACGAGACCGCCACTCTCGCCCAAAGCATTCAATTACTACTATCATTCAATTACTACTATTCGGTGAGGCGGGTGAGCGTCTCCTGCATACGGTCGGCCGCGTCGTCAACGTAGCAACGCAGCCCGGTGCAGACCCAGCACTGCCACATCGCTTCAACTTTCGTCTGCACCACGGCAGGGGCGCTGAATCTGAATGTATTGAGCTATGCCGTCCGACTCCCCGTGGAAATGCGACACGCCGTGGTGGGCAACTGTCTGCAAGTGGCGACTTAGGGTCGTTGGATGGGTAGGCGGTCTGCGGGGCTCGCGGTGATGCTGGTGGCGGTATTCGCGGTTGTCGTCATCAGCGCGCAGGTGCATGGCAGAAGAGTGGTCGCGGGGGCTGCGGGCGTGGCGCCTGTCCCTGGCCCTGCGGCGGTGGGCGACTGCCTGCTCGATCGACCTGGTTCAGACGACGGTTGGGGGTATGGGGCTGGGCCCCTCTATCCCGCGCTGCGGCTCGCTCCGTGCACCGGAGTCCGCTGGGGTGAGGTGGTCTCGATATTTCCTGGCGCTTTGACCGCGTCGACCAGCGTCACCACGACCGACAGCAACGGAAATACATACACCGGCAACCCCAATCAAAGCCGCTGCAGCAAGAACGTAGCCACCTACCTGGGCGAGGCCGCCGAGTCGCCGTTCGGGTGGTCGATGCTGCTCGGAAACTCCGCAGCAGTGGGACCCACCACGCGGCAGCGGATGTCAGGCCAGTCCTGGATTGCGTGTGTTATCACCCCGGCAAGCGGGACATCCGCCACCTTCACCCGTTACAGCGGATCCGTTCGGAACGCGTTGACCGGTGGAGCCCTTCCGTCACCATTCGCGTCCTGCGCACCGTTCGTCGTCGTAGCTGAATTCGTCGCCGGTCCCTGCGATCAGCCACATCGCGTAGAAGTATTCGGCATATCGATGCCGTCGCCCGGCGAAACGCGAGCTCACCTGGACTCCAGTTGCGTGCAGTTGATCCGGTGGCTGATGCGCGACCAGGACCCCACCAAGGGCGGGCAGCTCGCCGTTAGAACGGCCGTTGCTCATATCGACCCAGACACCGGAACACCCGCCGAGGGATTCAGCTCCAATGGTGATCGCTCCAAGGCCGCCTGTTTCATCGAACCCCTGCGTGTCCGCGTCAATTGCACGGAACCCTCTTTGGGCTCGGTTCGAACCCAGTTCCATTGAGGTGAAGTATCGTTCACCACCCCACCCTGACGAAGAGCTGAGCAGTGTCTTGTCCCACTCAGTGCGCCGGCGGTTCCAGAGCGAGGTGAATCCACTGGGGTCGACGCGCCCGGTTCCCAGACGCGTAGCCGCGCTCCCAGAACTCGCGAGCTCGTCGCTCTCGTCGTGCACACACCGAACGGCGGGGTCGCTATCGGCGTCACCGGTTCGGCGATGTGCGTCAGTAGCCGCCCGATGGCGTCGCCGCAACCGGTGTGCCACGCTGCGTGGATGACTGCCGAGTACGCCCGGACCGACCGGTTCCGCGGCGCCCGCATCCAACTGTGCGACCTTGCCGACCTCGAGATCCGCGATTGTGAAGTCAGCGGTCTGAAGATCGTCGACTGCTACGGGAGCGACGTCCATCTCGGCGGCGACTTCCAACGTCTCGTCGTCAACGACGTCGATGTGACGCTTTACGTTCAGGCCGAACTCGACCGCCAGCACCCGGCCCGGGCGCTGGCGCGGGACGCCACGTCCCCCGATGACTACCGGGCTGCCTGGGAGGCCATCGAGACGCTGTGGAAGGTAACCCTCGACCGCGCCGGACAGTTGCCCGAGGGCAAGCTGCACGAGCGGGTCAACGGCGAATGGTCATTTGTCGAGACGCAACGACACCTGCTGTTCGCCAGCGATGCCTGGCTCGGCAACGCCGTGCTCGAAGACGAAGCCCCGTACCACCCCTGGGGCTTCCCCGCCGGCGGGATGCCGGCCGACGCAACGGCTGAGCTCGGTCTAACCCTCAAAGCCACCCCTACTCTCAGCGAGGTACTCGCGCCACGCCTCCGACGTATGACCACGATGCGACACGTCCTTGAGCAGCTCACCCAGGCCGAGCTTGATCGGACATGCGGTCGCAAGCCGGCGGAGCCGTATCCCGACCAGGACTACCTCGTGCGCCGCTGCCTCAAGGTGGTGCTCAAGGAGGAGGCTGAGCATCACCGCTATGCCGTGCGCGACCTCGCCGTGCTGGAGGCCAGTGAGCGAACCAGATGAGGAGCCCGCACCGGGCACTCCGCCCGGCTCCACCAGCCCAGCGTTGTCGACCGTCTGTGCATCGCTGTGATCGGAAAGTCAGATGCGGCTTGGCCCTTGGAACGCACTCGTCGAATCGGCGGCAGTCTTCTGTGTCGCGAGGCGTTCCTAGGTGAGGGTTCCGATGAGGATGTTGCCCGATACCGCCGCTGGGGCCAACCAGGAGCTGAGCCGATGACCAACTCGCCGCACAGTTATCACCGGCGTCGAGATCGGGGTTCGAAAATGAACACCGCTATCAGCCCTTCCGCCGCGTCCGCTGAAGCGGACACTGGCAGGCATGGACGTTGAATTGCTCGTCGTCGCTGACTGCCCGAACGGGACCCGGGCCGCCGCGTTGCTGTGTACCGCTCTGCGCGACGTGGGCCTTGGCCGAGTTGAGATCACCACGACCGTGATCACCTCGCCGGAGCACGCCGGACGGCGCGGGTTCACCGGATCACCGACGATTCTCATCGACGGCAACGACCCGTTTCCCGAGCCGACCAACCGTCGGCGCTGGCCTGCAGCGTGTACCCCACCCCGAGTGGGCCACGCGGCATCCCGGATCTCCGCATGCTCCGGCAAGCACTCAAACGGGCGGTCGAACCCAACGCACGGAACCTGGGTATCTGATCGATCCCGCCCTTACCGCTGGCGTGGGGAAAGGCGGCGGAGCACAAAGAACAATCCAGCCAGGGCGATGACGTTGGCGGCGAGGATCAGGTAAATGACCAGGGTGACGCTGTGGTCGTAGGCCAGCCCCAGCAGGCCACCGGCGACGAGTAGGCCGACGCCGCGGACCAGTGCGAGCCAGCCGAAGGCGGCGGCGCGGGAGGCCGATGGAACCAGTTGAGTGACAACGGCTTTGATGGTGGAGTCCAGGACGCCATTGACGACACCCCAGACCGCCACTCCAATCCAGATCAGCAGGGCATCGTGGGTGAACGCGATCGCGGCGATCGCCGCCGCGACGGGTACCGCCAGTAGCACTGTGGGGCCGCGCCGGTCGTAGAGGTGGCCCATCGCCAGGCCGCTGAGCCCGTCGGTGAGCATCGCCAGAGCGAACAGCACCGGGATCTGAGCCTCGGTGAGCAGCCCCTGGGTTTGGGCATGAAATGCGACCAGCGGGAATGATGCGATGCCGCAGGACAGCACGGCGACAACGGCGACGTACTGCCGCAGCAACGGCGGCAATACCGGCCGACGGCGACTCCGGTGGTCGACGGGCTCCGGTTCGAAACCGGCCGCGCCGGCGACGGTGGTGGCGGCGGCGGCCGGCTCTGCGACCTCGTACGCTGCGGGGTCGGGAACCCGGCGTCGGAGCCACCACAGAACCGCAAGGACCAGCACGCCAGGGACGATCAGCACACCGAACGCCAGCCGGTAGTCGCCGGTGTAGAAGGACAGGACCGCGGCCAGCAGCAGCGGCCCCAGCAGCGCCCCGAACTGGTCCATCGCCTGATGGACGCCGAATGCCGTGCCGCGGCCGGTCCGGGTCGAGGCGTGGGACAGCAGGGTGTCCTTCGCCGGGGATCGAACTGCCTTGCCGAGGCGCTCGGTGCCGTAGAGCACGAGTACCGGAGTGAGCAGGTGGGTCATTCCCATCAGCGGGACGCTGACCACTGTCAGGGCGTACCCGGTGATGGTCCAGGCCCAGTAGTGCCGGCTGCGGGTGACCAGATACCCCGAAACGACCCGCAGGCCGTAGCCGATGAATTCGCCGGCGCCGGCGGCGATGCCCACGACGAGCGCGGAAGCACCCAGGGTGGCCAGGTACGGCCCGATGATGCTGCGCGCCCCCTCGTAGACCATGTCGGCAAACAGGCTGACCAGGCCGAAGGAAACGATGAAGTGCCAGGGTCGCATCCGCGGTTCCCGGCCCACCGGCGAAGTGCCAGGGACAGTCATCCTCAGCAGCAGTCCTGGCCGCGCCAGGCTCTGCTGCCCTCTCTGATGGCCCACCCGGTCAGAAGCAGCGCGATCACCGGGTCGACCCAACTCCACCCGAACGCAGCGGTAGCCGCCAAACCGATCAGGACGGCGGCGGCCTGCGCCGCACACAACAGGTTCTGGCCGCCTTCCCCGGCGGTGGCTCCCGAGCCCAAGGCAGCGCCCAGCCGTTTCTTGGCGATGCCCAATGCGGGCATGAGCAGCAGGCTCGACGCGGTCACCACGATGCCCAACGTGCTGGGGCCGGCCAGGTGTCCGCCGGCAAGGTCCCGCACCGCTTCGATCGCCATGTACGGGGCGAGCAGGAAGAAGGAGACGGCGACCGCTTTCTGGGCACGGCCCTCCGCGGTGTCGGACAGGGCGCGGGAGCCGGTGAACCGCCAGATCACGATGACAGCAGCCAAGCCTTCGATGACCGAGCCCAACGCCCACCCCAGCAGTGAGATCGAACCGGCCCGCAGCCCGGCGACCAGGCCCAGCACGCCTTCGCCAGTCATCCACAGCAGCGAAAACCACGACAACGCACGAGCGCGCCGGGCGGCCAGCTGCCATTTCGGACCGCAAACGGCGGCCGCAGAGGCGGGTTCGGCGGCGCAGCCACCGCAACATGCTGCGGGCTCGATGTGCGACCCGGCCACGGCGGCCACGGGTCGGACCGTCGAGGCAACGGGTGAACGAGCGGTGTCGGTCATCAGTGGTTCCCGGTTTCGTGAGTGCTGTGGGCGGCGGGTTCGAGTTGGAAGGTGGAATGCTCGACGTCGAAATGACCCACCAGGCAGCTCTGCAGCTCATCGAGCAACTGCGGGGCATGACCGTCGTTGAAGCAGGAGTCGTCGATGACGACATGCGCGGACAGGGTCGGCAGGTTCGAGGTGACGGTCCAGACGTGCAGGTCGTGCACATCATGAACGTGGTCGCTTTCCAGCAGGTGGCTGCGGACCTGAGCAAGGTCGATGCCCTCCGGCGCAGCCTCCAACAGCACCCGGCCGGAGTCTTTCAGCAGGCCGCGGGCGGCTTTGAGCATCAGCGCCACGACGATCAGCGAGGCGATCGCATCGGCCCTGGCGTAGCCGGTGGTCAGGATGACGACCGCGGCGACGACGGTGCCGACAAACCCGTACAGGTCGGTCAAGATGTGCTGATACGCGCCTTCCACGTTCAGGCTGGTCCGATTCGCCTTGGCCAACACCCACGCGGCGACGATGTTCACCACGACTCCGATCAGCGCGACCACCAGCACCGGGGCCCCGTCGACGGTCGGTGGGTGGATCAGCCGGCGGATCGCCTCGAATCCGACGATGCCTGACACCACGAGCAACGTGATGCCGTTGACCGCGGCGGACAGGATCTCTGCCCGCTTCCAGCCGAACGTCCACGATCCTGCCGCCGGCCGGGCGGCCAGGTTCATCGCCCACAACGACGCGCCGATCGCGCCGACGTCGGTGAGCATGTGCCCGGCGTCGGACAGCAACGCCAGCGACCCGGACACGAACGCGACGATCACCTCGGTGATCATGAAAGCGATCAGCAGCGCCAACGCGATGACCAGGTACCGACGGTCGGCGTTCTCACTGATTCCATGACCATGATCGTGACAACCGGAATGGCCGTGGCCTTCATGCTCGTCGTCGCCACCGTCCGCGCGCGCCCGGGTGCTCACGCCGATACGGCCGGCGTATCGGTGTGACCGTAGGCCGGGCACAAATCGACGGCGTTGCCGGTGTCGGCCAGCAGCTGTTCGGCGGCTGACAACAATCCCAGCAACGCCGGCTGCGTCAGCCGGTAGATCGACTGCCGCCCCACCGGCCGGAATTCCACCAGCCGGCAATCCCGCAGACACGCCAGATGTGCCGACACCGTCGACTGCGCCAACCCCAGGGCACGGGTCAGATCTACCACCCGCCGCTCCCCGGCCGCCAATTCGTGGACGATCGCCAGCCGGGTCGCGTCCCCCAGGCTGCGGAACAGGGACACCGCCGCCGTCAAGTCCACATCACACCCATCGCCGTGCGTTGCTGCAATCGTCATGAGGCGATGATATCCGCAGCAGAGTTCGCAGCCTCGGGGAGTCTGAGAACCCGCGGCTCCAACAGCACCTTCAGCCGTCCATCTTCCGGTGAGAAGCGGCGCACCAGCCCGACTCCCGCCATCCCGATCGTTGAATGACCGGAGGCGCGGTTGCGGAAGCAGCCGCTGATAGGACCCGTGGCGACGTGTGTTGCCGTCAGGAACCAGCCGGTAGTGTCCGGTAATCGGTTCCGAGTCTGAAAGGTCGTGCGGCGTTGACGATTACGAAGCCGGTTGCGGGCAGGGGCCGGTATCTGTCGCTGGCACGGGTCGGGTTGGCGTTGCTCGGCTTCAGTGCGCTCGTCACCGAGGTCGCGACGCTGGTGGCACAGCACCGATTCGCCGCCGTCAACTTTTTCAGCTTTTTCACGGTCGAGGCGAACACACTGGCCGTGATCAGTCTGCTGCGCAGCAGCTACGCGATGGCCGCGGGCCGGTCGACCGCCAGGTTGGACTTCTTTCGCGGCGCTGTTGCCCTGTACATGACCACGACAATCCTTATGTTCATCGTGCTGCTGTCCAACCTCCCCGCAGCTGAGCTGACCGCGGTGCCCTGGGACAACACGGTGCTGCACTACATCATGCCGATTGTGATCATCGTGGACTGGATCTTCGCGCAGCGAACTGCGCCGATCCCGTTCCGCCGGGCCCTGCTGTGGTTGCTGTTCCCACTGGCCTACCTCGTCTACAGCCTGGTGCGCGGCCCGATCGTGCACTGGTATCCGTATCCGTTCATGAACCCCGATCAAAACGGTTACATTCCTGTCCTGGTCACGTCGATCGTGATAGCGGCCGTTCTGACAGCGATCGACTGGGTTGTCTCTACCGCGCCCCGATGGCCGCACCCGACCCTCACCGACCCACAGTCGATCACCGGCGCCGCTGTCCCAGCCGCGTCATCAACCGGCAGGGACCTCAGTTTTCCCGGCCGACCTTGACACCTTTGACCGTGCAGCCGAACGTTTCTCCTAGAAGTACGACCGGCGTGAGGGCAGTGAGAACAAACATCCTCCTGGCACGGGCAGCATTTCGAACGAGCTGTCGTACTCCTCCCACTCCACCTCGTCGACAGGCTCGCGGTTGATGGCCCGCCGCACGGGTGGCGGTAACGGGGCGGGCTCCACGGGCGTAGGAATCGGCGCCACCCGGGCACGCACAACGGTGGCCGCCGCAGAGCGGCGCGTCATCGTGGCACCGCAGGCCGAACAGGCGCGTCGGTCGTGGTTGATTGCCTCGCACACCGCACATTGCCAGGTGCCGTTCATCGGGACCGACGCCTGTCCAGGTTGGTGAGCAGCCTGCCGACCAGCGTGCTCACCATTCCAGCTCCACCTTCGGGTTCGATCGTCGGCGGGGTGGGGCGCGCCGCGCTCGCCTTCCGCGGAGCCGAGCCGTCGGAGGCGCCGGGCACCGTGGAGAACGCGACCCGGTCGTCCTCCGATATCGGGCCGGCCGGCGCCGACCGTAGCGCCGATCCGGTGAGCCGCAGTCCCTTTCCGCGCAGCGACGACACCGGACCCATGGTGGCGGCGGCCGGAGCGCGCGTCGGCCGTCCCCGCGTGGGTCCGCCTCCGGTCCGCAAATTCATCAGCGTGGCGTGGACCTCGTCGACCCGTGGGCGAGCCGCCGGGTCGGCCAGCATCATCCGTTCCACAAATTCCGAAACGGCTGACGGACCCGCATCCGGCGGCAACGACAGCCGGGAGCCGTTCAACACGGCGACGCCCGGCTCGTGGTCGGCGGCGTCGAAGTGCGGCAGTTTGCCGGTGAGGTACTCGCAATAGATCAGGCCGAGCGCAAAGATGTCCGATGCCGTGGTGAGAGCCGCGTCGCCGCCCTGGACGTAGGTGATCAGTTCGGGTGAGTAGTAATTGATGGTGCCGACGATTTCGTCGGGCGGCGGCGGGCTGCCGACGATGTACGAACTGTCGAAGTCGATCAGCTTGGTGGTGTAGCCCAACTCCGTCTTCTTGATCATCACGTTGCTGGGCTTCAGATCGCTGTGCACGATGTGCAGGTCGTGCAGGATCTTCAAGCTGTGAGCGACGGTCTTCATCAATACCAGTTGGGTCGTAAACCCGGAGCGGGCAACGTCACTCGGTTCCAGTCCGGCCAGATCCACCTTCTCTGTCACCTTGTAGTACTTCGCACCTTCACGAAAGAAATCCAAGGTTGCGATGAGGTTGCCGCCGTACCGGGTGACCGGCGCCAACGCCACCTGCATACCGCGGTGGTGGGCCTCGAAGGCGGCACACCTGGCACGCTTGCGGGCCTTGGTGGTAGCACTACCGGGTGCTGCGTCGTCAGGATAGGTCGGGCTCAGAAATCGTTTGAGGAAAAACTCCCGGCCGTCCCGCTCGGCGAAGGTCCACTCGCTCAGGCCGGCACCGACGACCCGGAAGTCCTCCAGAAGCCTGTACCCGCCGACCACGTCACCTGCCTTCACCACATCTCCTCCTTGGGCGATTCGTTTCCGAGGTACCGCACGTACTCCGGCTTGTAGGCGGCCCACAGAGCAGCCATCGTGTCGGTCTGCTCCCGGCTCACCCGGGCTAGTTCTTGCTCCGCCCGGTTCAGCTCCGCGGCCAGCCGGTCGAGCGGTGCCACCCACTGCTGCTCCACCTCCACCGTTCGGAGAGCGAAGTGGTCGCGGAATTGCTCGAGATCTGCCCCGATCCCCAGCAAAGACATCGCGGCATCGTCACCGGTGACCGCGGTAATCTCGGATTGCAGTGCGCGAGACCAGCTTTCGGTGTTGTCGGCGTTTCGCAGACAGGACAGCACCAATTGCTCGAAGTGCATCGGCGTCGGCAGGTAACCGAAGCAGCCGTCGGTTGCTGCCAGAACCACGAACGGCGCCGCCAGCTCGAGCTTCCGGTGGTGGACGACGAACGGAATGTCGGCAGAAAGGGCATTGCTGACGACGGAATCTTCGCGCAGGTTCGCCATGGCGTCTCCCCGATCACGAAGATCGTCGACGGTCAGCTGAGAGCTACCGGTACCTGGCAGGAACAGGTACACCCGCGAGTCGCCGGCCCAGAACAGGTGGCAGGTCCAGCCCTCTGCATCCGGTGCCCGACGCTGCAGCACAGCCAGGGCCATGGTGGTCGGCAGGGCACGGAGCAACTTCGACCGCAACCCGCTCGGGGGCGCCTGCAGGTCGGCGAGCCGAGTGGCAAGTGCTTCCTTGATGGCCACCTGCATCGTCTCGGCGGCGGCAGGTCCGTCCAGCTCGAGCCCGCCACCCAACAACCCGGGTATGGCGCCTTCGACCGCTTTCCGCACGACGCGCGACGCCAGGTAGGCGCCGGTGCGCGGTCCGTCCGGCGTCTGATAGACGGTTCCTCCCGCACCGCCCATTCCATCGAAGACGCCGACCACTCCGACGTTCCGCGTCACGGACAAGATCGGATCGGAATCCTCACCGTGACCGGCGATCTTCTCGAGGTTGAAAAACAGCGACACGGTCTCACCGGGCAGGGCCGGCTCGGCGGGTGGCGGCTCGGCCGGCAGCTGCGCTGCGCCCGGCTGTTCGGTCGGTTCGCCAACCTGGCCGCCGTCGACGGCCGACGGCTGTCGGTCGATCTGGCGCGCCGTGTCTACCCCCGGTTCGGGGGCGTCCGCCGGGTCTGACGCCGCAGGATCGGAGGCCGGATCAGCTGCCGGAGGGTCCAGCACCGGCTCTTCCGGCCCGGGGGCAGCGGTCACACCGAGTTGCCGATGGAGTCGACGATGGTTCCGTAGTCGACCTCGGACAACCCTCCGCCCGCCTGTGACGGGTGGTGAACCACGTTTTCCCAGCTCGCAGAGATATCGCTCCATCCGGAGCCGTCGGGTGCGAAGAGAATCAGACGCTTGCTACTGGCGCCAACCGGCCCTTGCGGGTCCTCCCACAGGTCTGTCAGCGCGCTGAAGTTGCTGGGCACCGAACTGGCCAGATCCGCCGGGAGGACCGCGAAATTCAGCGGGTGGGCGGGTTGGTCGGTCCACACCACGATGACCTGGCGTCGACGGTCGCCACGTGAGGTCCACGGCGAGTTGATCGCCAGCGCCAATGCTTCCAGTCCCGACTCGGGGGCGTCGCCGCCACCCTCCGCCGACAGTCCCTCCACGAACGCGCTGAAGATCGTCTGCTCCGCCGGCAGGGAGAAGAACGAGGATTCCCGCAGTGCGGTCTCCGGGTCGGCATTGAAATCGCGGAAGGCGATCACCCTGACCCGCAGCTCGTCGACGTTCTTCCCCTTCTCTGTGAGGTTGGTCTGAACGTCCTGGTAGAACCGCAGGGCGTTCGCCTTCACCGCATCGATGATGGGCGTCATGCTGCCGGTGACATCGATGCAGAACACGATGTCGACGGTGTAGGTCAAGCTGTGGGGGGCAGGCCTCGGGGTGGAGGTGGCCGTCGGGGGCGGCGCGCTGGACGACTGCACGTCGGCGCCCGGATCCGGTTCCGCCGGGGCCGGCGGCAGGACCGGTTCCGGGTCGGCGATGGAATCTCCGGAGGCTGCATCCGCGTCCTTCTCGGCGAGGCCAGGCGGGTCGGTACGGTCGGCGAGCGACGCTCCGTCAGTCGATTCCCCGGCGGCCGACTCACGGCCGACCGTGCTGTCAACGGACGACTCACCGTCAGCCCGATCCACCGCCGCCGGCGTTCCTGGGCTGGTGTTGGTTGGTCTCGGTTCGTCGGACATGGCTCTCCAGGAGGAACGGTTGCGGGAATGCCGATGAGGTGCTTTTCGGTCGCCAACCGCTCCGCGGCCGGGCCTATCATCGATCATCGCAGACGCGGAAGTGGGAAACGGGCGGACGTCCTTCTTGATGCCCCACCGCAACCGTGGTCAATCCCCTCTGTTCAGAAGCGACCCGCCTTGTCGATCACGCAGACAGTCGGCTGGAAGTCGCCGAGTGGCCTTACCGGCCGACAGGCAAGAAATCAGCCGGTTGAGCCGTCCAGGGCGGCGGTCAACGCCGCGATCGCCTCCGCAGCAGTTCCGGAAAATCCGAAGCCGGCGGCCCGAACATGGCCGCCGCCACCCAGCGCACCCGCCACCGCGGCCACATCAACGCCTGGTAGCGCGGTAGCGCATGTTCCGGGCCGGGAGCGGAGCGACACCTGCCACCGCGAAGGCCCGGTCTCCTTCAGCACCGCCGCGACCTCGGCCTCGGCAGCAGTCCGCACGATGTCGATCACCGAATCCAACTCCTCCGGGCGGAGGCCGGACGCTGAGTCCGCGCTGATCACGGTCAACACCAGGCCGCGGCCGTCCGCGGCAGCCGGATCGAGAACCGCGTTACCCAACACCGCGGACAACATGCCCAGCCAGCCGAAAGGATGCAGATCGGTGATCGGCCGCATCAGCTCGTCGGGATTCACCCCGGCCTGCAGCAGTCGGTCGGCGAGCCGATGGGCCTTCGCCGAGGCGAACCGGAATCCGACCGTGTCGGTGGCAAGGCCGGCATAGATGTTCGACGCGATGTCGCGATCGATCGGCACCTGCATTCGGTCCAGTACTGCCGCCACCAGCACAGTGGTCGACTCCGCCGAGATCTCGACGAGGTGATGGCGTCCGAATCGGGTGTTCGACGCATGGTGATCGATGACCAGACTGGTCCCGGCGGTGTCGAGCAACGAGCCCAGAGTCCCCAGACGTTCCCGGGAGTTCACGTCCAGGGCCACGACGAGATCAGGATGCTGCGGTACCAATTCGGCTGACTTGATCAGCCGTTGACCAGGCAGACCGGTGAGGGAGGCCGGCACCGACGCCGGTTCGGCGAAAGCCACCGCCACCTCGGTCCCCCGGCTCTCCAGGGCGAGCCCGAGCGCCAATGCGCTGCCGAGGGCATCGGCATCCGGATTGATGTGGGCGAGCAAGACCACACTCGACGCCTGCGCCAGCAACGCGCAGACCGTGTCGAGTTCAGTCACCCCGGTCGGCAGTCCACCGGCCGGAGAATCCTCCGCCAAGGCCACGGGGGAAACGCGTCCGACCACTCGTCGGCCTCCGGACACGCTGGTCCTGGTCACCCACACCTCCTGCGTCGCTGCGGAAGAACACCGATCGTCGACTGCGCGAAGACTCGGTCGGATACGCAACGTACTCCGGTCGCGGCGGCGCGGGTCACTTTGCAGCAGTCCACGACCGGATGGTCGACTGTCCGTCCGCAATCCGTTCCAGGGAGTGATCGTCGTCCGACGGATCCTGATGATCCAGGGGCTCCGTGTCGTCGTCGTCGCTGACATCCCTTGGCACCTTGTAGGGCTCGGCATCCCCGGCGTACTGAGCGCCGGCGGCCTGGAAGGCCACGGCCGCGTCGGACGCCTTGGCGGCGGCGATCAGATCGTCGATGCGGTGGGCGTTCTCGGGAACGGTGTCGAGCTTGAACGCCAAGGTCGGGGTGAACTTGATGCCGGTCTCCCGGCCGACGGCACTGCGCAGCACCCCGGTTGCGCTGGCCAATGCGATCGCGGTCGAGGTGACCTCGTCCTCGCTCCCGTACACGGTGTAGAAGAGAACTGCTTCGCGGAGGTCCGGGGTCACCGTGGCGGCCGTGATCGTGATCATCGCCAGCCGCGGATCTTTGACCTTGAGCTCCAGCTCCATCGCGACAATGGCGACAATGCGCTTCGCCAGTCTGCGGGCCCGGGCCGAATCTGCCATGGGGGCACCTCCTTCTCGTTCGAGTTTTTCCTGGTACTACTCGTCGTGCGGGCCGACGAGCCGCCGATGGGCGCTGAGCAGCTCGATCTCCACCTCTGCGGCCAGCTGCCGCTCGCAGGTATCCAGTACCCGGTGGACCTGAGCGTGGTCGCCGGAGACCGTTGCGACGCCGATCAGCGCCCGCCGGAGTCGATCCGTATCGCCGGCCTCGGTGACGGCGACATCAAGCCGACGCAGGCGAGCAAGGACCGGCCGGAGAACGGCTCGCTTGTACTTCAGCGAATCGACCTGCCCGAGCAGGACGTCGAGTTCCAGAATTCCGACGTACAAGATCTGTGGCCTCCGCTTCGCTCGGTCGCACCGAGAACGGCCCGGTCGGCCGCACCTGTGGGGGATGCGACCGACCGGACCGATTGCTCTACACGCGCGGCTTCTCCCGCACTTCGTAGGTCTCGATGGTGTCCTCGACCTCGATGTTGTTCCAGGTGCCGAGTCCGATACCGCACTCGAAACCTTCTCGGACCTCGACCGCATCGTCCTTGAACCGCTTGAGCGAATCGATCGTGAGGTTGTCGTTGATGACCACCCCGTTGCGCAACAAGCGGGCCTTGGCATTCCGCCTGATCTCGCCCGAGCGGACGATAGAACCGGCGATGTTGCCGAACTTCGACGACCGGAACACCTCCCGGATCTCCGCGGTGCCGACGGCGAACTCCTCGAACTCCGGCTTGAGCATGCCCTTGAGCGCGGCCTCGATCTCGTCGATCGCCTGGTAGATCACCGTGTAGTACCGGATGTCGACACCTTCGCGGTCGGCCAGTTCCTGTACACCACGAACCGGCTTCACGTTGAAACCGATCACGATGGCGTCAGTGATGACGGCCAGGTTGATGTCGTCCTGGGTGATGCCGCCGACGCCGCGGTGCACGACGCGGAGATTGACCTCCTCGCCGACATCGAGCTTCATCAACGAGTCCTCGAGGGCCTCGACGGTGCCGGAGTTGTCTCCCTTGATGATCAGCGTGAGCTGCTCGATCTTCTTCTCGGCCAATGCCGCGCCGAGATCCTCCAGGGTGATCCGGCGGCGGTTGGCCACCTGGGCCTTGCGCATCCGGGCCTGCCGACGCTCGGCGATCTGCCGTGCGACGCGATCCTCCTCGACCACCATGAACGAGTCACCGGCGCCAGGCACGGACGTGAAACCGAGCACCTGGACCGGACGGGACGGCGTCGCCTCGGAGATGTTCTCACCGTGGTCGCCGAGCATGGCCCGGACCCGCCCGTACGCGTTGCCGGCGACGATCGAGTCGCCGACGTGCAGGGTTCCGCGCTGCACCAGCACAGTCGCTACGGCGCCTCTGCCCCGGTCGAGGTGCGCCTCGATGGCCACACCCTCGGCCTGCATGTCGGGGTTCGCCCGCAGATCCAGAGCCGCATCCGCGGTCAACAGCACGGCCTCGAGGAGCCCGTCGATGTTGGTCCGCTGACGGGCTGAGATCTCGACGAACATGGTGTCGCCGCCGTACTCCTCGGCGACCAGACCGTACTCGGTCAGCTGCTGCCGGATCTTGTCCGGGTTCGCACCTTCCTTGTCGATCTTGTTGATCGCCACCACGATCGGTACCTCGGCAGCCTTGGCGTGGTTGATCGCCTCCACCGTCTGCGGCATGACGCCGTCGTCGGCCGCGACCACCAGCACCACGATGTCGGTGGATTTCGATCCGCGGGCACGCATGGCGGTGAACGCCTCGTGACCCGGTGTATCGATGAAGGTGATCAGTCGTTCGACATCGTTCAGATGCGTCGCGACCTGGTAGGCACCGATGTGCTGCGTGATGCCACCGGCCTCCTTGTCCACCACGTTGCTGCTGCGGATCGCATCGAGCAGCTTGGTCTTGCCGTGATCGACGTGACCCATGACGGTGACCACGGGCGGGCGGATCTGCAGTTCGTCCTCGCCGCCCTCGTTCTCGCCGTAGGAGAGGTCGAAGGTGTCCAGCAGCTCGCGGTCTTCGTCCTCGGGCGACACGATCTGGACCTCGTAGCCCATCTCGGACCCGAGCAGTTCCAGGATGTCGTCGGACACCGACTGGGTTGCGGTGACCATCTCACCGAGGTGGAACAGCGCCTGCACCATCGAGGCCGGGTTGGCGTCGATCTTGTCGGCGAAGTCGGACAGCGACGAACCCCTGGCAAGACGAACGACCGAGCCATTGCCTCGGGGCAGCGTGACGCCGCCGATCGACGGGGCCTGCATGTTGTCGAATTCCTGACGGCGCTGCTTCTTGGACTTGCGACCCTTGCGGACCTGTCCACCCTGGCGACCGAAGGCGCCGGGGGCAGCACCACCTCGGTTACGCCCACCCGCACCGGGACGACCGCCGCCACCACTGGGACCAGCGGGCGCGCCGCCGGGAGCTCCACCGGGACCACCGCGGTAGCCACCACCGGTCGAAGGCCCACCCGGGCCTCGGTAACCGCCGCCACCAGCGCCTGGCCGAGTACCGGGAGCACCAGCAGCCGGCGGGCGACCACCCGGTGTTCCGGGACGGGGCCCACCGCCGGGTACGCCGGGACGGGCACCGGGAGCCGGGCGCGGACCGCCGGCGCCTGGTGCGCTACCCGGGCGGGTGCCCGGTGCGGCCTGCGGCGGTCGCGGGGCACCCGGAACGCCGCCCGGACGGGCGGGTGCGTTGCGGGGTGTACTCACACCGAATGGGTTGTTGCCCATCCGCGGCGGGCGAGGAGCACCCGGTACCCCACCGGCGGCGGGGCGAGCTGGGCGCGCGGGCGCGTCGCCGGCCGGCGGAATCGCCGGTGCTGTCGGTGTCGCGGGTACGTCGGTGGATTCGACCGGCCGGGAAGGTGCCGGTCGCGGAGTGGCTGCGGTGAAGGCCGGGCTCGGCGAGCTGACGGTCGGCTGGGCCGAGGCAGCAGGCTGGGTCGGTGCGGCAGGCTGTTCCGCAGCGGCAGCAACCTGGGGCTGGACCGTCGGTGCCGTCGGCGCCTTCGGTGCGGCAGCTGCGGACACCGGAGCAACCGCAGCAGCGACGACGGGCGGACTACCGGCGCCCGGAGCGGGACGAATGGGACTGGGACCACCTGGACGAGCCGACGGGGTACGGGGCCGTTCCGCTGTTGCGGCGGATCCGCCGTTGCCGACGGGACTGTTTGCCGGGCTACCGCCGTTTCCGTCGCCGCCGTTGGCGGCTGCCGCCGGTGCGGGCGTTCCGACCGGGAACGCGTCCTTCAGCTTGCGAACGACCGGCGCTTCGATCGTCGACGAGGCGCTCTTGACGAATTCGCCGAACTCATTGAGCTTGGCGATGATTTCCTTGCTGGACTTGCCGAGCTCTTTTGCGAGCTCATGCACTCGGGCCTTGCCTGCCACTGCTCTCCTTACGGTGAGGCCGGGCGGCAGAACCGCTCGACCTCGTGTTAGTTGTACCGGGTCATTGCTGGAACTTCACGGCGTACTCACAACGGGTCGGCCTGCTTTCGGGGGTGTGCTCGGCGGGAACCGCTCGACGCGGCCCCGATCCGAGCGTACGGCGTCCTGATCCGGACTCGTCCGGATCAGAAATGCGCGAACCTCTGTGGTTTCGAGCGAATGGGACAGGCGCAGGGCCCGCCCGAACGCGCGACGACGCTCCGCGGCATCCAGGCACCCCACACGGGGATGCAGCCACGCTCCCCTCCCGGGGAGGCAGTGCCGCGGGTCAGGAGTCAGAACTCCTGCAACGGCAACGACGCGAAGCAAAATGACGGCCGAAGCCCGGTCCCGGCAACCGACACAGGTCCGAATCGGGCCCTGGCCCTGCACAGCACCGACCGATTCCGCGACCGCAAGGTCGGGATGGGCGGAATGCGCAGGCAAGAGGAACCGTTCTTCGAATCGATGACGGCCGAAGCGACGCGCGCACGGCTCTACTGCCCCAGTCTAACGCTTGAAAGCTCGCACGATCACCGGGCGCTCAACGAGCACTGGCGCGCCGACGGGTCGAGCGAGCGGATCAGTCGAGGGTGGGGGGCACCGGCGGCGCGGCGTCACTTCGAATGTCGATCCGCCAACCGGTCAACCGCGCTGCGAGCCGCGCGTTCTGCCCCTCCTTGCCGATGGCCAGTGACAGCTGGAAATCGGGAACGATTACCCTGGCCGCTTTTGCCACCGGATCCACCACAGTCACCGAGAGCGCCCGAGCTGGAGACAGCGCATTTCCCACAAAGGTGGCCGGATCATCGTCGTGGTCGATGATGTCGATCTTCTCGCCGCCCAACTCGCTCATCACGGCTCGGACGCGCTGACCCATCGGGCCGATGCAGGCGCCCTTGGCGTTCAGTCCGGCAACCGTCGGCTTCACGGCGATCTTCGAACGATGCCCGGCTTCTCGTGCGATCGCGGTGATCTCGACGCTGCCGTCGGCGATCTCAGGAACTTCCAGGGCGAACAACTTACGGACAAGATTGGGATGGGTGCGGGACAACGTGATCTGGGCGCCCCTGATACCCCTGGTCACCGCCACGACGTAGCAGCGCAGTCGCTGACCATGGACGTAGGACTCCCCCGGCGCCTGTTCCGCAGCCGGAATGATGCCCTCGATCTCGCCCAGGCTGACCACCACGACGCCGCGCGCGTTCACCTTGGCGTCGGCACTCACGGTTCCGGTGATGAGCTCGTGTTCGCGACCCGCGAAGTCGCCGAAGGTCCGCTCGTTCTCGGCATCGCGCAAACGTTGCGCAATCACCTGCCGGGCCGTTGCCGCTGCGATCCGGCCGAAGTCCTCCGGCGTGTCGTCCCACTCCGACAGCACTGCGCCACTCTCGTCCAATTCGCTGGCCAGGACATTGATCTCGCCGGACTTACGATTCACCTCGACTCGAGCGTGCTGGGCGTGTCCTTCGATGTGCCGATAGGCCGTCAAGAGGGCGGACTCGAGCGTTTCGACCAGCGAATCGAGCTCGATTCCCTTTTCCTTCTCAACTGCGCGTAGGGCGGTGATGTCGACGTTCATGTTCAGTTGATCCTTCTCGTTCGCTTCTGGGAAATCTGCGTCCGGCCGACGGGCCGTCCGGCGGGAAGTCATGGGCGCCTTCAGTTGTCAGCGTCGTCACCGTCGTCGAGATCGTCGTCGTCGGGATCGTCCTCGTCGAGGTCCGCTGCCGCATCCTGCCGGAGATCGTCCGCCGTTTCGGCCCCGAGCAACGCCAGCACCTGGCCGGACGGCGAATTGAACTCGACCTCGACCTTCGCCTTTGCGATCGCCGAGTGGGCAAGCGTCAGCGGCTCGGTGCCGGAGGGGCCGACCAGGAGGTCCACCTCGGTATCCCGGCCCAGCAGAACCCGGCCGAACAGCGAATCGCCATCGACAGTGGTGATCGCGAGCAACCGCCCACGAGCCCGGCGGAAATGGCGCGGCAGCGTCAGCGGCCGCCCGATCCCGGGGCTGGTCACCTCCAGCGTGTACGCCGCGCTGCCCATCGGGTCCGTCGCGTCCAGCTCGTCCAACCGGTCCGAGATGTTTCGGCTGACCGCGGCCGCATCGTCCAGGTCGACGCCCACGTCGGAATCGATCGCCACGCGCAGCATCCGCCGGCGCCCGGCGGCGACCACGGTCATCTCTTCCAGGTCGTAGCCGGCAGCGGAGACGACCGCATCGACCACTTCTCGCAATCGCTCTTGGTCTGCCGATGCCATGCTGCCTCCCGGCGCTCTGTAGTTGTAGGACGTACTGTCCGAAGTCTCTGCGACGCACCGGCAGGACTGCCGGGCGCGGACCGATTCTATCGGGCCGGCGTTCCCACCGGCACCGCCTGCAGGATGGTCCGTGCGCGCAGCGGGGAACGTACGTTGCCGTCGGCGCCAGGTGTCCTGCCATGATGGTCGCGTGCAATCCGACCCGCGGCGCGTGCCGCTGACTCCGGTGTTGGCGCGGCGAGCCCTGATGACGAGCGCAGGTACGGCCGCGTTGCTCGCGACGGCCGGCTGCAACCCGTTCTCGACGCAACCGAAGATCACCAGGACGGTCACGGCGGCCCTGCCTCCCACCGCAGATTCCACTCCGATCCTGGTTGCCACCACCCGTCTGCACCTGGTGCGGTTGACCAACGCCATCGCTGCAGATCCTGCCCTGGCTGGGCGGTTGACTCCGATCCGTGAGGACCGGCGCGCCCATCTGAACGCCTTGATCGCCGAATTGGGCCGGACCAGCCCGCAGGCCGCTGCCGCCGAGAAGGAAAAGCCGACGGCGGATCCAACGATTGCCGTGCCCTCGGCGGCCGTCCTGCTGCTGGCCGCTGTGCGCAGCGACGCCACCCAGGCACAGGGAATGTTCATCGATGCCCTTTCACTGGCCTCGAAGTACCGCGCCGCCCTGTTCGGGTCCATCGCCGCCTGTCTGGCAAGCCATCGAGAGGCGTTGAAATGACGGGTCCGGCCACACCTACGGCGCCGCAGCCGGATTCCGGCGCGGTCTCGGCAGCGGTTCCGGCCGCGTCCGGCGCCGGAACGCCTGCGTCGCCGACGACCGGTGCCGATCCCGGTGCACCCACCGCCGCAGCGCCGATCAAGTTGGCCGCGGACACTGCCGGTGCTCTGCAGGCGGCGCTGGCTGCCGAACAGGTCGCAGTCTGGGCCTACGACCTGGTCGCTGCCTACGACACCGCCGACGCCGCTCTCATTGCCGCCATTCGCGACGGCCACCTCGCCCGCCGCGAGGCGACCGCCGGAACGCTGGTCGCCGGCGGGTCCAAGGCACCGGCGGCCGCGCCGTCGTATTCACTTCCCCATCCGGTGACCGACGTGGCCGGCGCCCGCGCGCTCAGCGCCGTGATCGAGGGTGACTGCGCGTCCGCCTGGCGGTCCGTGATCGGCACGACCGACAACTCAGCTCTGCGGAGCACCGCGCTCGCCGGGCTCTCGGACTCCGCGGTCTGGCTGACCCGCCTAAAGGTGGCTGCGAAGACGACACCGGCCACAGTTCCGTTTCCGGGCCAGGCTTGAGCGTTCCGGGCCAGGCTTGAGCGTTCCGGGCAAACTTGAGCGCTATCGGGCCGGCCAATCGACAAGACCCCGGATCAGCGGGTGACCAGCGCCAGCAAACGGGTGACGACTTCGTCCAGACCCACCTCGTCGCTGTGCCCGGATCGGCGGTCCTTCAGCTCGACCACTCCGGTCGCCACCCCGCGACCGACCACCACGATGGTGGGCACCCCGATCAGTTCCGCATCGGTGAACTTGACGCCGGGCGAGACGGTCCGATCGTCGAGCACGACCCGGACGCCGGCACCGTCCAGGGTGTCAGCCAGCTGCTCGGCAGCACCGACGATCTCAGGTCCCTTGCCGGCGATCACCAGGTGCACATCCGCAGGCGCCAGTTCGCGCGGCCAGATCAGGCCCTTCTCGTCGTGCGAGTTCTCCGCCACGGCTGCTACGGCCCGGGACACGCCGACTCCGTACGAACCCATGGTGACCGTGACCCGCTTGCCGTTCTGATCCAGCACCTGCAACCCCAGGGCGTCGGCGTACTTGCGTCCCAGCTGGAAGATGTGGCCCATCTCGATGCCGCGAGCCAGCGACAGCGGACCTGACCCGTCGGGGGCAGGGTCGCCTTCCCTGATCTCTGCCGCGTCGACGACGCCGTCGCCGGTGAAATCACGGCCGGCGATCAGGTCGAAGACGTGCCGGCCGGACTGGTCGGCCCCGGTGATCCAGCGGCTTCCGGTTACTATTCGCGGGTCCAGCAGGTAGCGGATCTTGCTGGACCGCGCCGAACCCAGGACCCCCGGCCCGATGTAGCCCTTGACCAGCGCCGGGTTCTTCCGGAAGTCGTCCTCGGTGAAGGGCTGCACCTCGGCCGGCGCGAGCTGTGCTTCCAACCGCTTGAGATCGACGTCGCGGTCGCCGGGCAGCCCGATGGCCAGCGGTTCTGTGCTGCCGTCGGGCAACCGAAGCGTCACGATCAGATTCTTCAGCGTGTCCGACGCATCCCAGGCACGATCGGCGCGGGGAAACCGGTCGTTGGACACCGCGACCAGGGTCTCGATCGTCGGCGTGTCCGGAGTGTCCTCCACGTGCGCGGCAGGCACTCCCTCGAACGAAACAGCCGACGGCACCGGGGTGGTGACGGCCTCCACATTGGCGGCATAGCCGCCGGGCGAGCGAACGTACGTGTCCTCCCCCACCTCGGAGTCGGCCAGGAACTCCTCGGATGCACTTCCGCCCATGGCACCGGAAACCGCGGCCACGATGACGTAACGCAGTCCGAGTCGCTCGAAGATCCGGATGTAGGCCTCGCGGTGGCGTTGGTAGGACGCAGCCAGCCCGGCGTCATCGACGTCGAACGAGTAGGAGTCCTTCATCACGAACTCGCGGCCGCGCAGAATTCCGGCCCGGGGGCGAGCCTCGTCCCGGTATTTCGTCTGGATCTGGTACAGGGCCAGCGGCAGGCTCTTGTACGACGAGCAGATGTCCTTGACCAGCAACGTGAACATTTCCTCGTGGGTCGGGCCGAGTAGGTAGTCCCCGCCCTTGCGGTCCTTGAGGCGGAACAGGTTCTCGCCGTACTCGGTCCAGCGGCCGGTCACCTCATAGGGCTCACGCGGCAGCAAGGCCGGGAAGTGGACTTCCTGGGCGCCGATCGCGTCCATTTCCTCGCGGACGATCCGCTCCACGTTGCGCAGTACGCGGTACCCGAGCGGCAGCCATGAGTAGATGCCGGGAGCCGCCCGGCGGATGTACCCGGCCCTGACCAGCAATTGGTGGCTCGGTACCTCGGCGTCCGACGGATCCTCTCGCAGGGTGCGTACGAACAGGGTCGACATCCGGGTTATCAACGCTCAGAACTCCTCGATCGGCGGCGCCACCGGTTGTGGAGGCGGCGCGGGTCAGCCTAGATGAGTAATTCCAAGGGCTGATCGGCGCGTTGAACCTCAAAGTCGGGGTGGAGAGTGTCCAGGCTGGCGTTGCTAACCCAACGTCGAGCAGGAGGCTCAAGTGGACGCTGACCTGGACACT
>JAABVA010000148.1_pt1 | contig 90686 bp, 70 predicted proteins | sample 5560331 | NCBI WGS metagenome assembly JAABVA01 (sample SAMN12812661, study PRJNA571458) | rock metagenome | isolation source: Antarctica rocks | place: Antarctica: Victoria Land, Mt New Zealand sud | collected 2016-01-07
ACGGCGTGCAGCAGCTGATCCGGGTCGGCACCTGCGGTGGGCTGTCCGATGCGGTGCACGTCCGCGACGTCGTCCTCGCGACCGCCGCCAGCACCAACTCCGCGACGAACCGGCTGTGGTTCCCGGGTGTCGACTTCGCCCCCGCGGCGGACTTCGGGCTGCTCCGGGCGGCCGCCGACGCCGCGGCGTCGCGGACCGGCGAGGGGTCGGGCTCTTCGCTGCACGTCGGCACGGTGGTCTCCACCGACGACTTCTACGCTGCCCAGCCGGAGATGCTCACCCTGCTGGCCTCCCACGGGGTGCTGGCGGTCGAGATGGAGGCGGCGGCGCTCTACACGCTGGCTGCCAAGTTCGGCCGCCGCGCCCTCGCGGTGCTGACCGTCTCCGACCACGTCCTGACCGGGGCGTCCACACCGGCCGCGGAGCGTGAGCAGACGTTCGCCGCGATGGTGCAGACCGCCCTCGAGGCGGCGCTGGCGGCCTGAGATGCCGGCGCGACTGCGGGTGGCGACCGCCAACCTGCTGCACGGGATCGTGCTGCTCCCCCAGCCCGCCGGAGCTGGGGACGGGTCCGCGGTCGGAGCTGCGGAGGGGTCAGCGGGCGGGCCGGCGGTGGGCGCGAGCAACGGTCCCCCGGGCACGGTCGACGCGGCCGCGCTGCGACGGGCGGGGCAGGTCCTCGACGCCGACGTCGTCGCGATCCAGGAGGTCGACGTCGGCCAGCCGCGGTCGGGCGGGGTCGACCAGGTGGCCGTCATCGCCGACGGGCTGGGTGCCGACCACCGGGTCTTCGCCCCCACCGTGTCCGGGACGCCTGGTGAGACCTGGTCACCGCTGGTCGGCGCCGCACGGCTCGGAGCGGTCGGGCCGCTGTACGGGATCGGGCTGGTGAGCCGGTACCCCGTCGAGGACGTCGAGGTCGTCGACCTGGGCAACGCGCCGGTCCGGGTGCCGCTCCCCCGCCCGGACGGTCGGCTGATGCTGGTCTCCGACGAGCCGCGGGCTGCGATCCTGGCGACCGTGCGGACCCCCGTCGGCCCGGTGTCCGTCGCCACCACACATCTCTCGTTCGTGCCCGGCTGGAACGTGGTCCAGCTGCGCCGCCTCGGTGTCGCCCTCCGTGCCCGTCCGGGGCCGGGCCTGCTGCTCGGGGACCTCAACATGCTGTCCTCGGCCACCCGACTGCTCCGGGGCTTCACCTCGCTGGCGCGGGTGGCGACCTACCCGGCGACCCGCCCGCGCATCCAGTTCGACCACGTGCTCGGCGCCGGGCTCGACCCTCGATCCGTCAGCGAGGTCCGGGTGGTGCGGCTGCCGGTCTCCGACCACGCGGCGCTGCGGGTCACCCTCGACCTGCCCTGACCGCACAGCGTCGGCCGTCCTCCGGGTCACCGCGGCCGCCCCCACGGTGCCTGCGCTCACCGCCGAGCGGGTCGGGTGACCAGCGCGGTCAGGCCGTCCGCGTCGAGGAGGTCGGCCGGGCGGACCGTCCGGCCAGCGGCCACGTAGTGGAAACCCGCCCTGATCCGGTCGACCGGGACGCCCTGCAGGCGGTGCCAGGCCAGCCGGTAGGCGGCCAGCTGGACCGCCACGGCAGCCAGCTCGGACTCCCCGGTCGGTGCGCGGCCGGTCTTCCAGTCGACCACGTCGACCCCGCCGGCCGGGTCGTCGGTGAAGACGGCGTCGATGCGCCCGCGCAGCACGAGCGGACCGAGTGGCATGAGGAACGGGTACTCCTGGTGACGCGGGGTGCGCGACGCCCACTCCGATGCAGCGAACGCCTCCTGCAGCTCGACCAGGCCGGCCTCGTCCACGACGGCGAGCTCGGTGTCCGACGCGCCCGGCAGGTCGTCGAGGTCGATCAGCTCCTCCTGCCGCCAACGCCGCTCGAGCCACTCGTGGAACGCGCTGCCGAGCTCGGCCGCCGGTCGCGGCGGCTGGGGCATCGGCCGCCGGATCCGACCGGCGAGCGCGCTCGGGTCGCGAGCCAGGGCGACCAGGTCGCTCACCGACAGTGTCGAGGGGAGCTCGACCTCCACCTCGCCCGGATCGCCGGCCACCGGCCGGGCCGCGCACAGCGCGGCCGTGTCAGCCGTCCACCGGGCCAGCTCGGGGTCGAGCTCCGCCAGCTTGGGCCCTGGGTCGAGCTCCGGCGACCCGTGCCCTGGGTCGAGCTCCGCCAGCCCGGCCCCTGGGTCGAGCGCCGGCGACCCGGGCGCCGGATCGGCCGCCCGAGACTCGGGTTCCCGGGCCGCGATCGGCGACCCATGCCACCGCTCGACCCCGGTGACCCCGTCCGGTGATCCGATGCGGGAGGGCTCACCGGGCGCGCCGTCCGCGGGTCGAGGAGGCGAGACACCGTCGGGCGCGGTCGAGCTGCGCAGCCGGTCGCGGGCCTTGCGGACCAGTGCCGCGCCGATCTCGACCTCCGCCCGGCGGTCGGGCCCCAGGGGGTCCAGCGGCCACAGCAGCGCTCGGGAGGCGAAGTCGGGATCGCCGGTCGACCGCGGGTCGTCCCCGGGGACCTCCCAGACGCCGACGCGGACCGGGCTCGCCACGCCCGACGTCAGCGGGTGCCGTGCGGCGAGCGCCTCGATCTCGTCCAGGAGGACCGACGAGCCCCGCGGGTTCTTCAGCTCGGGGCTCCAGGCGTGTCCCGAACACCAGAGCCGGACGCGGGCCCGGGTCACCGCGACGTAGGCGAGGCGTCGTTCTTCTTCGAGGTGCGCGGCGCCCACCTGGCGCGCGAAGTCGTCGAGGACGTCCTTGGCCGCATCGGACGACAGGCCCTCCAGGTCGCCGAGGACGGGCTGGCCGCTCGAGTCGCGGCGCAGGGGTCCCGGCAGCTCCCCGAGGTCGAACAGCCAGCCGTTGCCGTTGCGGGCCTTCGTCGGGAACATGCCGGCGCTCATCCCGGGGACGAAGACGACGTCCCACTCCAGGCCCTTGGCCGCGTGCACGGTCAGCAGGTCGACGACCCCCCGAGTGCCCGCGCCGTCGCCCAGGTCGAAGGCGGTCTCGTCGCGCTCCAGACCGCGTTCGGTGTCCGCGGCGACCTCGAGGAAGGCCAGGAAGCCGGCCAGGGAGACCGCCGAGCGGGCGGTGTCGGAGAGGCGGCGCCCGAGCCCGGTCGCGGTCGCCCGACCCGACGGCGTGAACGCTGCCGACCCGGCGGCCGCCGCGAAGGCGTCGGCCTCGGCGACGAAGCTGTCCAGGTCGGCCTGCTGACCGGCCGTCCCGCCGGCCGCCGCGGCGAGCTCGACGTCGATCCCGGTGGTGGTGACCACGTCGACCACGAGATCGGCGAGTGGCTGGTCCAGACGCCGGCGCAGCGACCGCAGCTCGGCACCGAGGCGCTGCAGGCGGGCCAGTCCCTCGGCCGACATCCCCGCTGGACCCGTCGTCCGAGCCGCCCGGCCGGGCGGCCCCCCCGACGCTGGCCTCACCGACGGTGACCCCCCCGATGGTGGACTCCCCGACGGCCGGCGCCCCGACGGTGATCCCCCTGACGGCAGCCGCCCCGCCGGCGCTGGCGGATCGCGGATGACCCGTCCGACGTCGACGAGCGCGTCGAGGGCGTCCACTATCCCGGCCGGGTCCGGTCGGGCGACGGGACCGGCGACGGCCGCCGCCGCCGCATCGATCTCCGCCGAGCGGCGGGGATCGTGTCGTGGCCCATCAGGGAACGACCTCGGCACCGTGCTCGCCGCGAGTGTCCGGGCCGACCGCTGGAGTGCGCGGAGGTCCCGGGCGCCGATCCGCCAGCGCGACCCGCACAGCAGCCGCATCAGCGCGGCACCGGCGTCGGCGTCGGCCAGGACCTGCAGGACGCTGACCACCTCGACCACGGCCGGCACGCCCAGCAGGCCGCTCAAGCCGACGACGGTCACGGGGACCCCGGCCTCGCGGAGCCTGGCCAGCAGCTCCGGGATCTGCCGGCGGGTGCGGACGAGGACCGCGACGCTGCGTCCTGCGTCCAGCGCGTCCGCGGCGGCCGCCGCGACCGCTCGGGCCTCGGCGGGCTCGGTCGCGAACCGGGAGCACGTCACCGGCACCGGTGCATCGGCCGCTGCCGCGCCGGCGCCAGGCACCGCCGCCACCAGCTGGCGGACCTCGATCCGGGCGGCCGAGTCCCGCAGCGGCGCCGCGAGGGCGTTGGCGACGGCGAGGACAGGCTCGGGGTTGCGGTACGTGGTGGACAGGTGCAGCTCGAGGCACTGCCGCCCGAATCGCGCCCGGAAGTCCCCCATCGTGTCCGACCCCGCACCGCGCCACCCGAAGATCGCCTGGTTCGGGTCGCCGACAGCCGTCACCGCAGCACCGTCGAACAAGCCCGCCAGCAGGTCGAGCTGGACCGGGGACGTGTCCTGGAACTCGTCGAGCAGGACCACCTCGGCGGTGGCCCGCTCGGCGGCACGCACCGCGTCCTGGGCGGCGAGCTCGGCGGCGAGGGCGGCGACGGAGGCGAAGTCCAGCAGGCCGCGGGCGTCCAGGACGGCCCGGTAGCGCACGACGAGCTCGGCGAGCACCCGCCGGGGCCGCTCCCGGGCCACCAGCTCGCGGACCCTCGCGAGCGGTGCACCGGTCTTCGGACTCGCCCCGATCGACAGCAGCGCCGCCAGCTGGGCGTCGCTGAAGGCGGCCAGCTCGTCCGGGGTCCGGCGGTGCACGGCCAGCCGCTCGTGCAGCTGACACACCGCGCCGACGAGCGTCGCGCGACTGGGCCAGTCCCCCGAGCCGGCGACGACCTCGCCCTCGTAGCCGTCGACGACCGCGGCCGCGATGGCGAAGGCGGCCGCCAGCCGCAGCACCGCCACCCGGGGCTCGCGCCCGACCCGCATCGCGTGGTCGGCGACGATCCGGGCGGCGAAGGCGTCGTAGGTGCTCACGGTCGGCTCGGAGCCGCCGCCGAGGCCCCGCTCGCGGAGCTTCCCGCGGATCCTGTCGGCGAGCTCGGCGGCGGCCTTGCGGGTGAACGTCAGCCCGAGGACCCGCTCGCCCGCCACGGTGCCCGCCGCGACCAGCTCGACCACCCGGTTGGCCATCGTCTCGGTCTTGCCCGAGCCGGCGCCGGCCACGACGACCGCCGGACCGAGCGGCGCCCGGACGACGGCCAGCTGCTCCGCCGACGCCCTCACGGCGAGGCCCGCCAGCCGCGCCCGACCCGGTGCGCGACCAGCCCCGTCGCGGCCAGCCCCGTCGCGACCGGCGGCGTCGCGACCGGCGGCGTCGCGACCGGCGGCGTCGCGACCCGCCCCGTCTCGACCATCCCCGCCGGGAGCAGCCCCGTCGGGACCAGCGCCGCCTGGACGGCGCCGGCCGTGCCGGGCCTCACCGGCCCACCGGTGCACCTTCGGGGGTCGTCGGGCAGCAGTGCCGGACCGGGCACGACCGGCAGTACGCCCCCGGGCGCGCCTCGAAGACGTCCTGGCGCAGCGCTCGCCCGGCGTCGTCGAGTGCGGCGACGAGCCACGCAGGTGGTGTCCGCGGGTCGAACGGTGGCTGCCTCGACTCGGTCTTCGACGGGGAGCGCAGCTGGACGAGGACCGCCTCGGCGACCGGGGCGACCACCGGGACGCCGGGCGCCCCGCTGCCGACGGCGAGCTGGTACAGCCCGAGCTGGAGGTGCTCCTCGACGGCTTCCGGTCCGACCGGCCGGCCGGTCTTGAAGTCGACGAGGCGCACCTGGCCGTCGGCTCGGATCTCGAGGCGGTCGATGGTGCCGGCCACCCGAACCGGGCCTGCGGCGGTGGCCAGCTCGGCTTCGAAGCGGACCTCGGCCAGCACCTCCGGCGTCGAGTGGGCGACGAGCCAGGTCTGCAGCCGCCCGACCATCGCCTCGAACCTCTGCCGCTCGCGCCTCTTCGGCCAGCCGTCACCCGCCAGCAGCTCCGCCGACCGCTCGCGGAAGCGGTCGAGCACCTCCGAGGCGTCGAGCCGGCCGGTGGCGACCTCCTGGGCGAGTGCGTGCACCAGTGTCCCGGCGGTCTGCGCCGCCGCGGGAGCGCCGCGGGCACCGGCATCCTCCAGGAACCACCGCAGCGGGCAGCGCGCCAAGGTCTCGAGGCGACTCGGACTGACCGTCGGGGACGCCGACCGCGATGTCGGAGGGCTCCCGTCCGGCGTCGGGTCCGAGGGTGTCGAGGGTTCCGAGGGTGTCGAGGGCGCCTGTCGACCCGGCTCGCCCCCGTGCTCGCCCCGCTGCCCACCGGCCTGCTGGCCGGCCTCGTCCGAGCTGGGCAGCACCCCCCACCACCGGTCCGGGTCCGCACCGGCGACGCCTGCCCGGTCGAGCTCCGCGAGCAGCTCCGCGGCCGCGAACCGGCGGGGACCCGGCCCGGCGCAGACCTCCTGCCGCAGGCGGGCGACCAGCTCCCGCGGGTCGAGGAAGGCGGCCTCCGACTCGCTCTGGCGCTCGGCGGAGCCGACCCACCGTCGGACACCACCGTGCTGGACATCGCCGGGCTGGCCACCGCCGGTCTGGCCACCGCCGGTCTGGACATCGCCGCTGTGGCCGAGGCTGTCTGACCGATCAGGACGGTCGGACCGATCAGGTTGGTCGGACCGATCCGGACCAGCGGACCGATGAGGACCAGCGGACCGAGCTGGCTGGGCGAGCGGGTCGGGGAGGAGCTCGACAGGCGGGTCCAGGTCGTCGAGGAACCTCGACGGCTGGTGGCCGACGTCGTCGACGGCCGTGACCAGCAGGTGCTCACCAGCCCTGGTCACGGCGACGTAGAACAGCCGCCGCTCTTCCGCGAGCAGCTCGGCGCGGTCGGCCACGGCTGCTGCGGCACTCGACAGCTCGCCACCCGCCGGGTCGTCCAGCGCCCGGACGAGGTCGCGTGCACCGAGCAGCGACCCGCGGCGACGCAGGTCGGGCCAGACCTGCTCCTGCACGCCCGCCACAGCGACGACCGGCCACTCGAGCCCCTTGCTCGCGTGCACCGTCAGCACGGCGACCCCGCTGCGCTCGGCACCGGACGAGCGCGCACCGGGCAGCGCGCGGTCGGCGGTCTCCCGCACGACTGCCTCCAGAGCCAGGCCGGGCAGCTCGGTCCGCAGGTTGTCGAACTGGCCGAACAGCGCGAGCACGCTGTCCAGGTGGCGGTCGGCGAACGCCCCCGCGTCCCCGCCGGCCAGCGCGGCACGGCGCCAGGACCCGGCCAGCGCGAGGGCCTCCCAGACCGACCACAGCACTGTCCGGGCATCAGCACCTCCCGCCACATCCCGGCGGCCGGCTGCGACACCGGCGAGGAGGCGGGCGACAGGGCCGACGGCCGCGCCGAGGGCAGCGGCGTCGGGCCCGGTCGGCTCGTCGACGGCGGCCCGCAGGACGGCGGCCGCCGGGCGGTCGGGTCCGCCGAGAGCTCCGGCGACCGCCCGCAGCCGCCGTCGGGCCACCGCGTCGACGCCGGCCAGCGGACCGGCGAGCAGCCGGTCCAGGACGGGCCCGGACGCCTGCTCCGGGTCGAGGACGACACCGAGGAGGTCCAGCAGGGCTGCGGCCGCCGGCTGCTCGGCCACCGGGACGTCACCGCCCGCGGCGTCGACCGGGACAGCGGCGTGCAGCAGTCCGCGACGCACGGCCGAAGCGGCCGCCCGGGTACGCGTGAGGACCGCCATCTCCGACCACGCCCGGCCGTCGCGGACGTGCAGGGCCCGCAGCCAACCGGCGATCCTCGCCGCCTCGGCAGCAGCCGAGGCCGCGCGGAAGACGGCCACCGAGCCCGGGACGGCACCGGGCGCTGTCTGCAGGTCGCGGTGGCCGACCGGGCCGCCGAGACGCGCGGCGACCCGGCGGCTCGCCGCCAGCAGCACCGGGCCGCTGCGCCGACAGACGCTCAGTGCGAGGGTCGGCGCCGCCCGGCCGTCGGCGCTGCGGAAGCGCTCGGCGAAGTCCGCGACGGCACCGGTCGCCGTCCCGCGGAACGCGTAGATCGACTGGTCGGGGTCACCGACGACGACGAGGTCCCGGCCCCCACCCGCGACCGCGGCCAACAGCGCGAGCTGCCCGGGGTCACAGTCCTGGAACTCGTCGACGACGACGAGGCGGCGGGTAGCGGACTCCGCTGCCAGCGCCGCCGGGTCGGTCTGCAGGAGGGCGAGTGCGGCACGCACCAGACCGGCCTGGTCGGTCGCATCGGGGAAGCGGGCGTCGAGCACCTCCTCGTACTCGACGGCGAACCGGGCGAGGGCCTCCCACTCCGGTCGACCGTGGCTGCGCCCGAGCCGGGCGAGCTCCGACGGCAGCACGCCGCGCTCGGCGGCCCGGGCGAGGACGTCGGTGACCTCGGCGGCGAAGCCCTGGGTGGCGACGGCCCGGGACAGCGACGGCGGCCAGTCGACGCGGGCCCGCCCGGCGCCCTCGGCGAGGCCCGCCAGCACCTCCGCAGCGGCCACCTGGGCCTCCGAGGCGGGCAGCAGCCGGCGGACCGGGCCCCCAGCGGCCGTCGACCGCCCACGGAGGATCCCGTAGGCGTAGGAGTGGAAGGTGCGGGCCACCGGCTCGGGGGTCGTGACCCCCAGGCGGCGACCGATCCGCGCACGCAGCTCGGCGGCGGCACCGGTCGAGAAGGTGAGGACCAGCACGTGCCGTGGGTCCAGCCCGCGGGCGACGCGGTCGGCGACGAGCTCGACCACGGTCGTCGTCTTCCCGGTGCCGGGCCCGGCGAGCACCAGCAGCGGTCCGCCCGGGTGCTCGACGACGGCGCGCTGGGAGGCGTCCAGGGCGGGCGGCGCACTCGGCCGGCCGGGCGCGGCGACGAGGCGGAGCACGGGCCCCGGCCCGTCGCGCCCGCTCGCCGCGGGCCGGGACGCCCGGCGGACAGGTGCGGCTGCGCTCATGTCGGCCATCCTCTTCGAGCCCTCCGACAGAACCGGTCGGACCGGCCGGACCGGCTCGTCAGCCGCCGTGGTCAGGTCAGCGTCAGTAGTCGGGCTGGCTCGGGTCCACCCGGGCCACCCAGGCACTCGTACCGCCGGGCACGTGGGCGACGTCGCGGACCCCGGCGGCCACCAGCAGGTCCAGTGCGCGGGCCGACCGGACACCCCGGTGGCAGTAGAGGATGACCGCCCCGCCGGTGGGCAGCAGGCCGGCGGCCCGGCCGGCCACGAACTCACCGAGCGGGATCCCGATCGCGCCCGGGATGTCGTTGATCGCCCGTTCGGCCGGCTCCCGCACGTCCACCAGGGTGAAGGCGTCGGCTCCGCGGTCGCGGGCCTCGAGCCGCTCGGCCAGCACCTCGACGGGGACCTCGGCACGGACCACCGGAACCAGGCCCTGGGCCGCGACCGGGACCTGGGCCGGGACTCGGACCTGGACCGAGGCCTCGACCTGGGGGGCCAGCACCGGCATCTCGGCCGCCGAGGAGATCGTGTCCGACCGACCCTGTCCACTGGACTGCGCAGGTGACCGGACCACCACCTCGCGCCAGCGCGACGTCAGCCCGTCCAGGAGGAGCAGCCGCCCGACGAGCGGCTCGCCGATCCCGCAGATGCACTTGACGGCCTCCAGCGCGAGCACCGACCCAACCGCGCCGCAGACCGCGGCCACCACCCCGCCCTCGGCGCACGACGGCACCGAGTCCGCCGGCGGCGGCGTCGGGAAGACGTCGCGGTAGACCGGACCCCGGCCCGACCAGAACACCGAGACCTGGCCGTCCAGGCGCAGCACCGAGCCCCAGACGTGCGGCACGCCGGCGGCGGTGCAGGCGTCGGCGACCAGGTAGCGGCTGTCGAAGCTGTCGGTCCCGTCCACGACGATGTCGTAGGTCGCGACGAGTCGGGCCGCGGCGTCCGGGTCGACCAGGCGGGGGTGGCGCCGGACGGTGGCGGTCGGGTCGAGACGGTGCACCGTGTCCGCCGCGGAGTCGACCTTGGGCCGCCCGACGTCCGCGCTCCCGTGGACCACCTGGCGGGCGAGGTTGGACACGGCCACGGTGTCGTCGTCGGCGATGCCGAGGGTGCCGACGCCGGCGGCGGCGAGGTAGAGCAGGACCGGTGACCCGAGCCCGCCGGCGCCGACGACCAGCACCCGGGCCGCCCGCAGCCGGCGCTGGCCGAGCTCCCCCACCTCGGCGACGAGCAGGTGGCGGGCGTGGCGGGCGCGCTCGGCCACCGTCAGCGGCGGGTCGGGCTCGACCAGCGGCGGGAAGGGCACGCACCCATCGTCGCCGCCGCGCCGCGTCCCAGGAGCAGCGGCGACGGTCCCCTACCGTGAGCCGGGTGGCCGCGGCGGACTCGGCGACCCTCGAGGTGGACGGCCACCGCCTCTCGCTGTCCAACCTCGCCAAGGTCCTCTACCCGGCCGACGGGACGACGAAGGGCGCGGTCTCGACCACTACGCAGCCCTCGCGCCGGTCCTGCTGCCGCACCTCGCCGGGCGCCCGTGCACCCGCAAGCGATGGCCGAACGGCGTGGCGGGGAGCTCGTTCTTCGAGAAGAACGCCCCCCGGGGGACGCCGGACTGGGTGCGGACGGTGCGGCTGGCCTCGCCGGGCAGCACCCGCGACCGGGAGGTCGTCGAGTACGTCGTCGTCGACGAGCTCGCGACCCTGCTGTGGGGGGCCAACCTCGCCGCACTGGAGCTGCACGTCCCGCAGTGGCGCCTCGGCCCCGACGACGAACCGGCCGGGCCCGACCGCCTGGTGGTCGACCTGGACCCGGGCCCGCCGGCGGACATCGTCAGCTGTGCGCGGGTGGCCCTGGTCGTCCGCGAGCTGCTGGGCTCCGACGGGCTGGCGTGCCTCCCGTCCACGTCGGGATCGAAGGGCCTGCAGCTCTACGTGCCGATCCGGGACGCAGTGCCGGCAGCGGTCCAGCGCTACGCCGAGTCCCTGGCGCGCCGGACCCGCGAGCGGCTGCCCGACGACATCGTCGCGACCATGGCCCGCGCGGGACGACCCGGGCGGGTCTACGTCGACCACGGCCAGAACAACCCGTCGAAGACCACGATCAGCCCGTACAGCCTCCGCGGGCGCGAGGTCGCCCGGGTGGCCACCCCGCTGGACTGGGACGAGGTGGCCGCGGCTGCGGCGGGGGGGACGGCGGCTGCGGCAGGGGGGACGGCAGCGGCGCTGAGCTTCACCAGTGCGCAGGTCCGCGACCGCGTGGCCCGCCACGGCGACCTGCTGGCGCCGCTGCTCGACCCGGCTGCCGCCCGACCACTGCCCGGTCTGCGCGAGGCCGACTGATCGAGGGCGCGGTCGAGCGTGTCGTCGCGTCGAGGGGCGGACGGGTCCGGAGTCCACCGGCTCCGGCGCCGTTCTCGTCGCCCTCCGGACTAGGTTCGGCCGCGCAACGGACAGCGACGCGGTAGACGACCGAAGGGAAGGGCCGTGGAGGTCAAGCTGGGTATCCGCAACGTCGCGCGTGAGCTCGTCGTGGACACCGACGCCACCGCGCAGGCGGTCCGCAGCCTGCTCACGACGGCCCTCGCCACGCCGGGCGGGATCTTCGAGCTCGCCGACGCGAAGGGTCGATCGATCCTCGTGCCCGCCGAGCACCTGGCCTACGTCGAGATCGGCGAGACCGCCGAGCGACGGGTCGGCTTCTCGATCTGAGAGCGCTGTCGCTGACCGGTAGGACGTGCTGACCGTTCCTGCCGCCGATCGCGACGACTGCTGAGCGGTGGCGGTCGAGGTCGGCAGGCCACCTCCGCCTCGGCCGGGAGCCCGACGCTATCCTGGGGGAGATCGGTCCGGGTCCGCGCCTCCAGGGTGCGTCCAGGTCCACCCGCCACCGGGTGCGCGGCGCTCGACGCCGTGACGTCCGCTGGCCGGAGTCTTCCGCCGGTCGTCACGACCGGCCGTCACGACGGCGGACCGGGCCCGGCCCGCCGGGCGTATCCCGAGAGGCCCACCTCATCCCGTCCGACGTCTCCACGACTTCCCTGCCCACCGACGGCGAGCAGACCGCCGCAGCGCCCGTTGTGCCCACACCCGATCCCGCGGTCGTCGCGCACGCGTTCGACCTCCCACCGGCGGAGGCCGAGGCCGACCAGGTCGACGCCGCACCAGTCCCCGCCCAGCCGGTCGACGGCCCCCCGAGCGAGCATGGCCTGTTCGTGCAGCCGGCCGGGACGCGCGCCCCGCTTCGCACTCCTCCGGTCGTCGCGGCCGCGCTGAACGCGTTTCCCGAGTCGCTCGAGCCCACCGACGGGGGTGACCTCCTGGCCGGCGCAGCCGGCGGTGACACGCTGGCCGGGGCGGCCGTCGCCGAGATCGTCGTCCCGGCGGTCCCGGACGCTCCGGTGGCGCCGCCGTTCGCCGACCTCGGGGTCCTCCCGGTGCTGGTCGAGGCCCTCGCCGACCAGGGCATCCACACGGCTTTCCCGATCCAGACGATGGCCGTGCCGCTGGCCCTGCTGGGGACCGACCTGATCGGCCAGGCCCGCACCGGGACCGGGAAGACCCTCGGGTTCGCGCTGCCGATCCTGCAGTCCCTCGCCCAGCGCAGCGAGGCCGACCGTGCCGACCGCCGCCCGCGCGCCCTCGTGGTGGCACCGACCCGCGAGCTGGCGAGCCAGGTCGCGGGAGAGTTCCGCATGGCCGGCGCCCGCCTCGGCGCGCGGGTGGCGACCATCTACGGCGGGCGCGCCTACGAGCCGCAGATCGCGGAGCTGACCGCCGGGGTCGACGTCGTCGTCGGGACCCCCGGACGGCTGCTCGACCTGCACGGCCAGCGGCTGCTGGACCTGTCGGCCGTCGGGGTCCTCGTCCTCGACGAGGCCGACGAGATGCTCGACCTCGGGTTCCTGCCCGACGTCGAGCGGATCATCGCGGCGACGCCGGAGGGCCGCCAGACGATGCTCTTCTCCGCGACGATGCCCGGGGCGGTCGTCAGCCTGGCCCGCCGGCACCTGACCAACCCCGTCAACCTGCGTGCCGAGAGCGCGCACGACACCCAGATGGTCCCTGAGACCACCCAGTTCGTGTACCAGGCGCACGCGATGGACAAGATCGAGATCGTCGCCCGACTGCTGCAGGCCCGTGGTCGCGGGCTGGCGATGGTGTTCGCCCGCACCAAGCGGACCGCACAGCGGGTCGCGGACGACCTGGCCGAGCGGGGGTTCGCGGCGGCGCCGCTGCACGGCGACCTCGGTCAGGGGGCCCGCGAGCAGGCCCTGCGGGCGTTCCGCGCGGGCAAGGTCGACGTCCTGGTCTGCACCGACGTCGCGGCCCGTGGGATCGACGTCGACGGGGTCACCCACGTCGTCAACTGGGCGTGCCCGGAGGACGAGCGGACCTACCTCCACCGGATCGGCCGGACCGGACGGGCCGGGGCCACGGGCATCGCGGTGACGTTCGTCGACTGGGAGGACGTCACCCGCTGGCGGGTCATCAACAACGCCCTCGGCCTGGCGTTCGGCGAGCCCCAGGAGACGTACTCCACGAGCCCGCACCTGTTCGCCGAGCTCGACATCCCGGACGGCACCCGCGGGACGCTGCCCCTGGCGGGCCGGTCCCGGGCGGGCCTGTCGGCGGAGACGGTGGAGGACCTCGGTGGCCGCGAGCCGCGCGCGCCGCGGCCGGCGCGCGGTGCCGAGCGCGGCGGTGACCGCGACGCCGGCTCGGGCGCCGCCCGCAACGGCGGCGGCGGACGGAGCGGTCCAGCCGGACGCGCTACGGCCGGTCGGGGTGCCGGGGGGACCGACAGCGGGCCGGGTCGTGACGCCAGCCGGTCGCGACGGTCCGGCACAGCGGGCGGCGGAGCAGTGACCGGCGGCACGGCGGGCGGTGGGGCAGTCACCGGCGGGGCAGTGACCGGCGGGGCAGTGACCGGCGGAGCATTGACCGGCGGGGCAGCGTTTGCCGCGAGCGGGAGTGGCGAGTCCCCGGCGGCACCGGTCCGGTCGGCGTACACGATCCACAACCCGGACTCCGAGCGGTCCGACGCCGGGTCGTCGGTCGAGGGGGGCGAGATCACCAGGCCCGCGCGGCGGCGTCGCCGGGGTGGGTCGGGGACGACCGGGTCCGCTACCGTCGCCGACGCCGGGTCAGACCCGGTTGGCGGCGGTCGCGACCACGACCGGGGCGCGGCACAGTCGGCTGAGCAGTCCGACGCTGCCGGCGACGCACCGCGTCGCCGGCGTCGGCGGCGTTCCCGCGGCGGCGCCGAGGGTCGCCTGCCCGAGGCCGACCCACAGGGGTCCCACGAGGCCGACCACCACTCGTCCGACCGCACCCCGGCGGGTGCGGCCGGCGCCCGGGAGTCGGCAGGCTGAGGCACCGGCCGCCTCCCCCGCGGCCCGCGCCGTCGGCAGCCGCGGTGGCGGCGTCAGGGATCAGCAGCCCCTGCTGAGCTGTCAGACGCCGGCGGCCGGGGGCCCGTCGATCACCGTCCGCGGTTCGACTGCCGGTGGCTGGTCAGCGACCTCCACCCCCACGTCGTCGACGCCGGCCCACGAGTCCAGCCGCGGGCTCGCCCGCGCGCCCTCCGGGCAGGACACGCGGAAGTCGCACCAGGCGCAGGCCGGTCCCGGTCGCGGCGGGAACACCCCGTCGACCTCGCGGGACCGCAGGGCCGCCGCCCAGCGCGCCGTCGCCTCCCGGACCTGAGCCACGATCGAGTCGGCCCGGGCCAGGTGCGCGGCCACGGACTGCTGGGTGTGCCGGTGGGAGGCCACCTGCCCGCTCGGGAGGTGGTGCAGCTCCACGAGACGACAACGGCGGTGCAGCGTCCGGGCGGCTGCCGCGGCGTAGACCGCCAGCGCCAGGGACGATGCGGCGTCGGCCTCGCTCGGGACCCAGCGCCCGGTCTTGTAGTCGACCACCACGAGCTCACGGCCGGCCACCGCACCGTCGGTGCCGGCCCGCTCGAGCCGCTCGTCGACCCCGCCGTCGCGCCGCGTCTGGTTTCCCTCGTCGCCCCGCTGGTCGAGACGGTCGCCCCGCTCGTCGAGACGGTCGCCCCGCTCGTCGAGGCGGTCGATCCGACCGGACAGCGCGACCGCACCGGTCCGGACGGTGACCGTCAGCTCGATGCCGACCGGGTCCGCCGCCGGGTCCAGCGAGGCGGTGTACCGCGCCACCTGGTCTGCCGTCCGGTCGCGCACGGTGCGTTCCTGCGCAGCGTCCCGGAAGCCGGCGCCCACCCAGGCCGCGCCCAGCAGCGCCGCGGCCCGTCCCGGTGTGCGCCGCGCCCGGTCCTCGCGCCACCAGCGGGCCAGCGCCAGGTGCACGGCGGCGCCGACCGCGGTGTGCGCCCAGGGCGCTCCCCGCGCGGGCGTCGGCTGCTGGAGGTAGGTGAAGCGGTAGCGGCGCGGACACGAGACCCAGCCCGTCAGGCGGGTGGGGGTCGCGGCGACCAGCGGCTCGGGCATCCCGGGAAGGGTCGGCGCGTCGTCGTCGCCGCGCAGTCGCACCCGACCAGCATTGCGGCACCCCCGGGCACCTGGCGAGCACCGGCCGGCACCGGCGGGCGGCACCGGCGGTCGGGGTGGTCCTCGGGTCGGCCACCTACCCTGGCCGGGTGAGCACGCAGGCACGCATCTTCGCGGCGCGGCTGTCCGACACCGGGGTGTTCGATCCCAACGGTGACCCGGTCGGCCGGGTCCGCGATGTCGTGGTGCTGATGCGCGGACCGGTGCGGCCACCACGGGTCGTCGGGCTGGTCGTGGAGATGCCGCGCCACCGCCGGGTCTTCCTGTCGATCACCCGGGTCCTCTCGATCGACGCCGGGAGCGTCGTGTCCACCGGTCAGCTGAACCTCGCGCGCTTCGAGTCCCGGCCCGGGGAGCTGCTCGTGCTGGCAGACCTGCTCGACCGGCAGGTCACCGTGCGCGCGACCGGCGCGGCGGCCGTGGTCTACGACATCGGGGTCGACCAGGAGCGCACCCGGGACTGGGTGGTCTCGAAGGTCGCCGTCCGGACGCCGACGACCCGGCTGCACCGACGCTCGGAGTCCACGATCCTCGACTGGGACGCCGTCACCGGACTGGCGATGGCGGACTCCCGGCAGGGCACCGGGGCGCTGCTCGGGACGCTGGACGGCCTGCACGCCGCCGACCTCGCGCACGCCCTGTCCGAGCTGTCGGCCAAGCGCCGCACCGAGGTCGCGGCGGCGCTGGACGACGAGCGCCTGGCCGACGTCATGGAGGAGCTGCCCGAGGAGGACCAGGTCGAGATCCTGGCCCAGCTCGGCTCGGCGCGGGCCGCGGACGTGCTGGAGGCGATGGACCCCGACGACGCCGCCGACCTGATCGCCGAGCTGCCGCCGGAGACCGCTGAGCAGCTGCTGACGCTGATGGAACCCGACGAGGCCGACGACGTCCGGCGGCTGCTGGTGTACGCCGAGGGAACCGCCGGCTCCCTGATGACCACCGAGCCGATCATCCTGCCGCCCGACGCGACCGTGGCCGATGCCCTCGCCCGGGCCCGGACAGCGGAGATCAGCCCGGCGCTGGCGGCGACCACCTACATCGCGCGGCCGCCCACCGACACCCCGACCGGGCGGTTCCTCGGCTACGCCCACCTGCAGCGCCTGCTGCGCGAGCCGCCGTCGACGCTGGTCTCGGCCGTGCTGGACACCGAGCTGGAGACCCTGCGGCCGAACGCGTCCGTGGAGGACGTCACCCGGTTCCTGGCCACCTACAACCTGGTGGCCGCCGCGGTCGTCGACACCGACGGTCGCCTGCTCGGTGCGGTCACCGTCGACGACGTCCTGGACAGCCTGCTCCCCGACGACTGGCGCAGCTCGCGGACGCAGTCCGAGGCGGCCGCGCCCGGCCGTCCGGGCGTCGTCGAGACCCACGGCGACCCGTCCGCCGACACGCACCCCGACAACGGGGCCGACGCGACGCTGCCCGGCGACCGGGTGTCGGCGACGCTGCTGGGCGGTGCCGGCGCCGGCGCCGGTGCCGGTGCCGGTGCCGGTGGTGCCCGCCGGGTCCGGACGGGAGCCCGCAGTGCCGGATGACCGTGAGCGCCGCACCCAGGGCGCGCGGGAGCTGCTGAGCGGCCTGCGGGCCCGTCAGGGGCCACGCGCCCGCCGGCCGGACCGCCTGGACACCCCGGTCGACCTTCGTCGGCCGATCCTCGGCCGGGGCTACGACGCCGAGCGACTCGGCCGCGCGTCGGAGCGGGTCGCGCGCTTCCTGGGCACGGGCCGGTTCATCGTCTACATGACGATCTTCGTGGGCGGCTGGCTGGCCTGGAACTGGCTCACTCCCGTCAGGTACCAGTTCGACCCGCGGGCGCTGAACTTCACGCTGCTGACGCTGCTGCTCTCGCTGCAGGCGTCCTACGCGGCGCCTCTGATCCTGCTCGCGCAGAACCGCCAGGACGACCGCGACCGCGTCAACCTCGACGCGGACCGGCGCAACGAGGGCCAGCTGCGCGCCGACCTGGACTTCGTGTCCCGCGAGGTGGCGTCGCTGCGCCTCGCGGTGGGCGAGGTCGCGACCCGGGACTACGTGCGGTCGGAGCTGCGCCAGCTCACCGAGACCCTCGCCGAGCTGCTCGGCGTCGACGCCGAGGCCGAGGCCGCGCAGGCCGAGGCAGCGAAGCGGGCGGCGAAGAAGAACGCGAAGGCGGAGCGGGTCGAACGGGCCCGACACACCGCCCGCACAGCTGCCCGGGGCGGTGCCGACCCGGTCACACCGCGACACCCGCCGGGTGCCACAGCGGTGGCAGCGACGAAGAAGCAGGCTGGTCGGGCGCCGGGACGTGCCGAGGTGGGGGTCGACGACGTCCCAGACGTCGTCGGGGACGAGGCAGTGGTGGGAGGACGACGGTGAGCACGCCGACGGACGCGGTGGGCGGGTCGGGACCGGATGGCGCGCGGGAGCGGCTGGCGGCCGCCGTTCGGGCGGCGCTCGCCGCAGTCGACGACCCGGAGATCCACCGACCCATCACCGAGCTCGGCATGGTGGCCGGCGTCGGTGTGAGCTCGGCATCGGCGACGTCCCCGACGTCCCCGGCCGGTGACCGCGACGGCGGACCTGGCGCGCCGGTCGGCGCACCCTGGGCCGACGTCGTCGTCGACATCCTGCTCACGACCGCCGGCTGCCCGCTGCGCGAGACCCTCCAGCGCGACGTCACCGCCGCGGCCCGCTCGGTACCCGGCGTCGCGCGGGTCGGAGTCCGCTTCGGGACGATGGACGCCGGCCAGCGGGCGGCGCTGACAGCGATGCTCCGTGGCTCCCGTGGGGGATCGTCGGGTCGCGGTGCGGACGTGGTCATCCCGTTCTCCGGCGCCGACAGCGCGACCCGGGTGATCGCCGTGGCCTCGGGCAAGGGCGGCGTCGGGAAGTCCTCGGTGACCGTGGCGCTCGCGACGACACTCGCCGGACAGGGGCTGACGGTCGGGATCCTCGACGCCGACGTGTACGGGCACTCGATCCCGCGCCTGCTGGGGCTGTCCGGGCAGCGCCCGGTCGTCGTCGACCGGATGATCATGCCGCTGCAGGCCCACGGCGTCCGCGTCGTGTCGACCGGCATGTTCAAGCCCGACCCGGACGACGTCGTCGCCTGGCGGGGGCCGATGCTCGACCGGGCGCTCACCCAGTTCCTCACCGACGTCCACTGGGGCGACCTCGACGTCCTGCTCCTCGACCTGCCGCCCGGGACCGGGGACGTCGCCATCTCGGTGGCGCAGCGGCTGCCGACCGCGCGGCTGCTCGTCGTCACCACCCCCCAGCAGGCGGCGGCAGAGGTGGCCGAGCGCGCCGGGACCCTGGCCAAGCAGACCGACCAGCGGGTGGTCGGCGTCGTGGAGAACATGAGCTGGGTCGCCTGCGGGCACTGCGGTGGCCGCTCGGAGGTCTTCGGCTCCGGCGGTGGGGCGCGGGTCGCCGCGGCACTGTCCGGCCGACTCGGCTACCCGGTGCCGCTCCTCGCGCAGATCCCGCTCGAGACCGCGATGCGGGAGGCCGGGGACGCCGGGCGCCCAGCGGGTGAGGTCGCCGGGCCCGAGGCGACCGCCGCCTTCACCGCGCTGGCCGCAGCGCTGGTCGGCGCGCGGCCGACACTGGTCGGGCGTCCGCTGGGACTGACACCCGTCCTGCGCTGACCGGCCGGGCGGGGCGCTGCTCCCTGGAGTCCGACGGCAACCCCGGCCACACCGGGCCACGCCGGTGACCGGGTACGGCGGGCTGCTCGGTCAGGTGGCCTCGGTGTCGAAGACCGGCGCGAGGTAGAACGCGGTGGCCCAGGAGGCGCCCGCGTCGTCGGCGTCGGCGTCGGCGTCGAACGCTCCGCTGTCGAACGCTCCGCTGTCGAACCCGCTGTCGCCCGCGGTCCCCGGGTCGCCTGCGAACCCGAGCGCGGTCGCTCCCCCGGGTCGGCGGCCGCCGAACGCATCCGGACGGTCTTCGTCGGTGTCCGCGCGCGCGGAGGCGGTGTCCCCCCAGGCGGGCACCGCCACCGCGATCTTGGCCGGGGTGCCCGCGGTCGCCACCCGCGGCTCGGCGAAGACGTCGGTGGTGATCCGCGGGCCGATCGGCTGGGGACGCCGGGCGCCGTCCCCGCCGTCGAGGTCGGTGCCGAGTGCCTTGCTGAGCGAGACCGTGTGACCGCCACCGGCACCGGCACCGGCACCGGCACCGGCACCGGCGGGACCCTGGCCGGCCACGACCGCTGCGTCGGCTGCGTCCGCACCGGCGCCGCGGGACGCGAGGCTCGCGTCCCCGTGCACCTGCGGCACCAGGGGACGCTCGTCGTCCTCGTCGGTGAGGGGGTCGAGCAGGTGCTTCTGGACGAACCGCCGCGGGTTCAGGTCGGCGAGGTCGAAGTTCTCGAACTCCGGACCGAGCTCGCGGCCGATGTCGTCGCGCGTGCGCTGGGTCCAGCGGCGGAGGTCGTGCAGTGCCCGGGCCGCCTGCTGGGCCAGGCCCGGCAGCCGCTCGGGACCGATGAGGAAGAGCGCGAGCAGTGCGAGGACGACGAACTCTCCACCGTCGATCCCGAACACCGATGCCCCCTGGTTGCGCCTGTACCCGACCCGGGCCACCGACCGGGTGGCCGGTCAGCGGTCGTCCGCGGCGGCTGACGCCTCGTCCGACCGTACCCGAGCGGCTTCTTCGACCGAGGTCCTCCGGAGCGCCGCCGGGCGGTCTTCGGAGCCGCGACGGATCCCGGACAGGTGGCGTCAGGTGAGGCGGCACCCGGTCAGGTCGCGCCGCGTGCCGGGCAGCGCCGCGCGGTGACCCGGGCGACGGGCTCTGCCCTGTCTCACGGGGACGAGGTGGGCGCCGGCCTCGTCGCGCGCGGTCCGGCGGCCGTCAGGGGTCCGGCGGACTGCGCCGGTCCGGTCGGCGAGCCGGCGGTCTGCCCGCCGTCGGCGGGGGCACCGCCGCTGGCCCGGGCACTGTCGGGCTGGACTGCGTCGGCGGCGGGAGCAGCGCCGGGGCCCTGGACGACCGGCGGCGTGTCGGCGCCGGTCGCGACCGCAGGCCCGACGGACGAGACCGCCTGGCCCGGCGGGGGCGGCGGGGTCGGCATGGCCGGCGGGCTCGAGACGGGCGGGCTCGCGACGGACGCGATCGGGGCGACCGGCTCACCCGTCACACCCCCGGCAGCGGCACCGGGCGTCGCCTGGTCCGTCCGCGCCGCCTCGGTCGCCGCGGCCCCTGCGGTACTCGGGTCTCCGGACGCCGGCACGCCAGGGTTCCCGGGCGGGCTGTGACCGCCTCCGTCGGAGGGCGACGGCGTGGACGCCGGCGCGCTGGGCGCGCCGGGCGCGGACGTCGAAGGGGCGGGACTCCCGGCCACAGGGGCCGTAGAGGTGCTGGACGGGGCGGGCCGCGTCGGGGACGCCGCGATGGTGGGCGGCCCGGTCGTGCCCGCCGGCGTCGACCGCCCGGTCGGCTCCGAGCTCGTGGCGCCCGGAGCAGGACTCGTGGGGCCGGCCGTGGCCACCGCCGTCGCCCCGGGCGCTACGCCGGACTCGGACACCGGCGGGAGCAGCGGCGTCGGGGTCGCGCCAGGGAGCGGAGTCTGCGCTCCTGATGTCGGGCCGGGGCTGCCGACCGCGCCGACCGCGGAGCCCGTCGGCGCGGACGTCCCCGGGACCAGCGGGAACCCCGCCGGCCCCGTGCTGCCGGGCGCGACACCACCGCCCCCGGACGCACCGCCCGGACCGCCGCCGCCGGCCGCTGGGACACCGTTGGTGAAGCCCGTGAGCGGTGTCACCGAGCCCGCCGGGAGCAGTGACGTGGTCGTGACGGCCGTGGAGCCGGCGATGTCGGGGCTGCCACCGAAGGCGGCTGCCGCGATCTGCATGACCAGCAGCCGCGCGGTCGCACCGCCCGGCAGGGCCGACGCCGGCAGCACCGCGGCCGCACCGACGCCGACGCCGACCGCCGTCAGCACCCCCGCCGCCGACATCCCGCGCACGGACCAGGCTCGAGCGGTCGCGGTGCGCCGGTGGCCCGCGACGGCCGCACGGCGCCGCCGGACCGAGGGCGCCGCGAGCGGACCGGCCGGCACCGGACGACTCGGGTCGGGACGACTTGGATCGGGACGACTCGGATCGGGCCGGGCGGGTTCGGGGCGCGACCGCGCGGGCGGGGCGCCGGCGGGGGCCGGGATCGACTGCGACGGGTCCGGGGACAGCGCGAGGAGACGGTGCTCGAAGGCGGTCGACGGCGCGACGTCAGCCGTACGCGCCGAGCGCAGGCTCGACTTCACGAGGCCCTCGCGTTCGAGGACCGTCGCACACCGGACGCAGTGGTCGAGATGGGACAGCACGCCGGTCCGGTCCCAGTCCGTCAGCTCCCCGTCGAGCAGCGCCGACAGCCGCACCCCCGACGGGTGCCCCAGACCTCTCACGCGCCGGCTGCAGGGTCGACGCCACGCAGCACCGTTGCGGTCGGACCGGAGACCGCCGCGGGAGCGTCGTGGACGGTCAGCCCGCCGACCGTCGCGTCGTGCGCTGTGGTCGGGGGCGCCGGCGGCTGCGCGTACCCGATGGGTGCCCGGTGGGCGAGCTGCTCGCGGAGCTGCGCGCGCCCGCGGTGGATACGGCTGCGGACCGTCCCGAGCTTGCAGTCCAGGGCAGCGGCCACCTCCTCGTAGCTGAGGCCCTCGATGTCGCAGAGCACGACGGCGGCCCGGTAGTCCGGCCGCAGGGCGCCCAGCGCCGTCCGGACCTCGCCGTCGAGGTTGCGCAGGTGGTACCGCTCGTCCGGCCCGGGCGCGGGGTCGGCAAGACGCTCCCCCGCGTCGTCGCCGAGGGCGTCGAAGCGGATGCGCTTCCGTCGGCGGGCGCCGTCGAGGAACAGGTTGGTGGTGATCCGGTGCAGCCACGCCTCGAAGTTCCCGGGCGTGAAGGTGGGCAGCGCGCGGAAGACCCGGACGAAGACGTCCTGCGTCAGGTCCTCGGCGTCCTGGCGGTTGCCGGTCAGGCGGTAGGCGAGGCGGAGGATCCGTGCGGAGTGGTCTTCGACGACCTCCTGCCACGTCGGCGGCACCCACGCACCCGCCGGCTCCGCGCCGGCGACCGCCGCGGCCGCAGCGGCTCCGATGGACGCCGCAGCCGTGGTCTCAGCTGTGGGGGCGGCGTCCCCGGTGGTCGGAGGAGCCCACGAGGGGGTCGCCGGGGCGGCCGCCCACGCCGGCTGCTCCGGACCCTGGCGGGACGAGCGGCGCAGTCGACTGAGATCGAGGGCCACGACGGTCATCGTGCCTGCTCACCTTCTCCGGACGAGCTCCCGGCGCCGCATCCGCGGCACCTTCTCGGTCCGTGGGCACGCACCCACCGGGACGGCGGGCACAGCGCAGGGACTCGGACCTGCAACGGCCGGCGGACACCGCCGGTTCCGGGGCCGTGGGCGCCGTCCGGCCGGCCGGGCACCGCACCCGCCGCGACCCCCCGGGCGCCGCCGGGCGATCACTAGGCTGCCGCGCGGCACGCAGGGCAGCCGACGCCGGGTCGGCCACCGGAGGGCGGGACGAGACCATGACTGACCCCAGGACGTCGAGGGAGCTGATCCCGACCGGTCCTGTCGAGGCCGCCGACGCCCGCGTGGAGGTCCCGGGGATCGCCGGGCAGCTCTGGTCGGAGACGGTGGTGCCCGAGCAGCCCGCGGCGGGCGACGCGCGCGTCGAGGCGGCCCGCCTCGGCATCGGCGCGGTCAGCCCCGGGGTGGCCACCCTGCTCACCTTCCTGGCTGCGAGCACCGGTGCCCGGACGGCGGTCGAGGTGGGCACCGGGGCCGGGGTGTCGGCGCTCGCGCTGCTCGCGGGCATGACACCGGACGGTGTGCTGACCAGTGTCGACATCGACGGCGACCACCAGCGCCCGGCCCGGGCCGCGCTCACCGCGGCCGGCATCCCGCCGCAGCGGGCACGTCTGATCGCCGGCCGCGCACTCGCGGTCCTGCCGCGTCTCACCGACCGCGCCTACGACGTCGTCTTCCTCGACGGCGACCCCGGGGAGAACGCCGACTACCTCCGCGAGGCGCTGCGGCTGCTGCGCCCGGGAGGGCTGGTCGTCGTGCACGACGCCCTCTGGGGCGACGCGGTGGCCGACCCCGCCCGCCGCGACCCCGCCACCGTCGCCGCCCGGACGCTGGTGGCCGACGTGCTCGCCGACGAGCGCCTCGTCGCGGTGGTCGTCCCGCTGGGGGCCGGCGTGCTGGTCGCCACCCTCCGCGGCTGACTGACAACCCGACTGACTGACCACCTCACCCGGAGACCGGGGCTGCTGGCCGCGCGGCCCGCCCGGACCCGGCTCACGGTCCGCCCGGCCAGCTGACCCGGCACGGACGGCCTGCGGGCCAGGGTTCGTCAGGGGTCGATCTTCTGGTTCTTCCCGACGACGGTGATCCCGGCATCGGAGACGACGTAGCCACGGGCCCGGTCCTGGCGGTGGTCGACCCCGACGTGCGCCCCGGGCGGGACGACGACGTTCTTGTCGAGGATCGCCCGCTCCACCCGGGCGCCCGCGCCGACGTCCACGTTGTCCAGCAGCACCGAGCCGGCCACGTGCGCACCGCGGCGGACCAGCACCCGCGGCGACAGGACGCTGTGGTCGACCTCGCCCCCGGCCACGATGGCGCCGGGGCTCACGATCGACTCGTGCGCCCGCCCGCCCTGGACGAACTTCGCCCCCGGCAGCTGGGGCAGGCTCGTCATGATCGGCCAGCGCCCGTTGTAGAGGTTGAACACCGGGTCGATCGACACGAGGTCCATGTGGGCGTCGTGGTAGGCGTCGATCGTCCCGACGTCGCGCCAGTAGCCGCGGTCGCGGTGGGTCGAGCCTGGGACGTCGTTGGCGCGGAAGTCGTACACGGCGGCGTCCTCGTTCTCCACGAACGACGGGATGATGTTGCCGCCCATGTCGTGCAGGGAGCCCTCGTCGGCAGCGTCGATCGCGAGGGTCTCCTGCAGCGCCCGCGTGGTGAAGATGTAGTTGCCCATCGAGGCGAAGACCTCGTCCGGGGCGTCGGGCAGTCCCGGCGGGTCCGACGGCTTCTCGGCGAACTCCGAGATCGTCCGCCCGTCGCGGGTGGAGATGACCCCGAACTGCGGCGACTGCGAGCGCGGCACCCGGATGCCGGCGACGGTCACCCCCGCACCGGAGGCGATGTGCGCGGCCAGCATCTGGGACGGGTCCATCCGGTACACGTGGTCGGCGCCGAAGACGACGACGTAGTCCGGGCGCTCGTCGTCCACCAGGTTCATGGACTGGTAGATCGCGTCGGCGCTGCCGAGGTACCACCGGGGCCCGAGTCGCTGCTGGGCCGGCACCGGCGTCACGTAGTTGCCGAGCAGGTCCGACATCCGCCAGGTCACCGAGATGTGGCGGTCGAGGGAGTGCGACTTGTACTGGGTCAGCACGCACAGCTTCAGGAAGCCGGCGTTCACGAGGTTGGACAGCACGAAGTCGATCAGGCGGTAGGTGCCGCCGAAGGGGACCGCCGGTTTCGCGCGGTCCGCGGTGAGCGGCAGCAGCCGCTTCCCCTCGCCGCCGGCCAGGACGATGCCGAGTACCCGGGGAGCGCCCACCATGCGATGACAGTAACGAGCCGGGCCAGGAACACCAGCCCTCCCGCCGCACAGTGCCGGCATCGCAGCGGCGTCGGGGCGGCGTCGGCGGCCGCCGGTACGGTCGGCGCGTGCGCGTCGCCCTCCTCACCCGCGAGTACCCGCCCGAGATCTACGGCGGCGCCGGGGTGCACGTCGACTTCCTCGCCCGCCACCTCGCCGGCCTGGTCGACCTGCAGGTGCACTGCATTGGTGCTGCGCGGACCACGGCGCACGCCTACCGCCCGCCGGCGGACCTGCCGTCCGGGGTGAACCCGGCGCTGTCGGTGCTCGCCACCGACGTCGCGATGGCCGCCGGGGTGGTCGCCGGCGGCCCCGACGTCGTCCACTCCCACACCTGGTACGCCAACCTCGCGGGCCAGCTGTCGGGCCTGACCCTCGGTGCACCGCACGTGGTCACCGCCCACTCCCTGGAGCCGAGTCGACCGTGGAAGGCCGAGCAGCTGGGTGGCGGCTACCGGGTGTCGAGCTGGGTCGAACGGTCGGCGTTCGAAGCCGCGGCCGCGGTGGTCGCCGTCAGCAACGGGATGCGCGCGGAGATCTTGGCGGCCTACCCGGGCGTCGACCCGGCTCGGCTGCACGTCGTCCGCAACGGGATCGACACCGAGCTGTACCGGGCACCGGCGCCGGGTGCGGAGGCGGCAGCGGCGGCCGCCGTCCGGCGGGACCTGGGCATCGACCCGGACCGGCCGTACCTGGTCTTCGTCGGCCGGATCACTCGGCAGAAGGGCGTCGCGCACCTGCTGCGGGCGGCTCTGGACTTCGACCCGAGCGTGCAGCTGGTGCTCCTCGCCGGCGCCGCCGACACCCCGGAGCTGGCCGCGGAGACCGATGCGGCGATCGCCACCCTGCGGGCCCGCCGGACCGGGGTGGTCGTCCACTCGGCCATGCTGGCCCGCCCGGACGTGGTCTCGGTCCTGGCCGGCTCGGCCGCCTTCGTCTGCCCGTCGGTCTACGAGCCGCTGGGGATCGTCAACCTCGAGGCGATGGCCTGCGGGGTCCCCGTGGTCGCGAGCACGGTCGGCGGCATCCCCGAGGTCGTCGACGACGGCCGGACCGGGCTGCTGGTGCCCTACGACGAGCACGACCCCGTGGGCTTCGAGGCCGGGCTGGCGGCCGCGGTCCACCGGGTGCTGTCCGACCCCGCCGCAGCGCTCGCCATGGGGCGGGCCGGGCGGGCGCGGGCTGTCGAGGAGTTCAGCTGGGACCGGATCGCCCGCCAGACCGTCGCGGTCTACGAGGCCGCGCTGTCCTGAGGCAGGACCGTCCTCAGGCAGGGCTCGAGGCGGGCGGGCGAGGCAGCGCCGGCTCCCGGCCGGTCGCTCAGCCGACCACGCCCTTCAGCGCGTCACCGAGAGCCCGGGCCTCCTCGGCCGACAGCTCGACCACGAGACGACCGCCGCCCTCGAGCGGGACCCGCATGACGATCCCGCGACCTTCCTTGGTGACCTCGAGCGGACCGTCGCCGGTGCGCGGCTTCATGGCCGCCATGGAGAACCTCTTCCTCGCGTCGATCAGGACGCCACCAGTATCCCGGACGGCGGACCTCCGGGTCGTCGCGCGACCGCGGGCCCACCGACCCGCAGCAGCACGACGTCAGCGGGTCCGGGTGCCTCCCGACGCGGCGAGGACGGCGAACCGACGCAGCGAGGCGCGGGCACCGAGACGGAAGAACCGCTCCCCGACCAGCCGCCAGCCCCACGCACCGGCGGCACCCAGCGGCGGCTCGACGTCGTCGATCCAGGTCATCCTTGAGCGCGCCGGCGTGATCGACTCGACGAGGAACAGCCCGTCCCCGCGGACCACCGACCCGATGTGGCGGACCCCGCAGCGACTCGGCGGCACGAACTCGGTGATCTCCATCACGTCCCGCAGCCCGCGGTCGCCGATGCCGGTCACCGCGAGCACCTGGTCGCCGACCGCCGTCCCGGTGCCGCGCAGCACGCTGACCGTGGTCGCGAGGATCCACCGACCCTGGCCGGCCCAGTCGACCATCTGCGCCCACGTGACCTCGGCCGGCGCGTCGATCTCGACCGACACCTGGGTCCGGATCGAGGCGGTCACCGGCCGGTCACCGTCTCGGCGGTGAGGCGGTGCGCGCCGTCAGCGTCAGCTCCGTTGTCTGCACCCGTCACTGTGGGGGCGGCCCCGGCTGCCGCACCGGTCGCGGTCGCCGGGGTCCCCACCGCCGTGCCGACCGCTGTGCCGAGCTGCGCGCCGAACTGCGCGCCGACCGGCTCGTTGACCGGGCCGTGTTCGCGGACCGGCTCGTGCTCGCCGACCGGCGCTGCCGGCGAGGCGGGCGCCGGGCCCACCGACTCCGCCGCGCCGACCGGACCGGCCTCCAGCACCCGGAGGCGCTCGGCGCGCTCGTCGATCTCCGCTCCCAGGCGCGCCAGCAGGTCGTCGACCTCGTCCATCCGGTAGCCGCGCAGCCCGACGGACAGGCCGACGCCTGCCACATCGGCGCTGGTCAGGGGACGTCCAGCGGGCAGCGAGACCTCGCGGCGGTCCGGCGGCGCCACCGCGAGCCCGTCGCCGTGACCGACGGCGACCGCCGCGACGGCCGCGACGACGAGGACCACCAGACCGATGTAGAGCCAGGTCACGTGCGCTCCCTCCCCCGGGTCACCCCGTCCGTCCGGTCCCGGGTCCAGCGGCCCGCGACCGGGATGTCGGACCGGCGGGCACCAGGCGACGGCCATGGTCCCACGGTGGTCGCCAGTGCACCGAGGTGCTCCCCGAGTCGCCAGGCCCCCGGCGCTGGGAGGTCACATCAGGCGGGTCGGATCGCCCGCCAGGAACCTGCGCAGGCCAACCTCGACGTCGCGCACCTGCTGCTCGGGCACCGCCTCGCCGGGGGTGTGCGCCCGCGACGGGTCCCCCGGACCGACGTTCACCGCAGGGATCCCGAGGGCGGCGAAACGCGAGACGTCCGTCCAGCCGTACTTGGCCCGGACCCCGGTGCCCGCCGCGGCGACCAGCTCCCGGACGATCGCGGAGTGCAGGCCGGGACGCGCCGGCGGACTGTCGTCGACCACCTCGACGGCCACCGCAGGTCCGTCCGCGGTCGCCAGCACGTCGCGGACGTGGGCCAGGGCCTCGGCCGGGGTGCGGTCGGGGGCGTAGCGGAAGTTGACCCGCAGCGTGCACCGGTCGGGGACCACGTTGGACGCGACACCCCCCTCGACCCCGACGGCCTGCAGTCCCTCCCGGTACTCCAGCCCGTCGACGACCGGGCGCGCCGGCCGGTAGGCGGCGATCCGGCTGAGCAGCGGTGCCATCGCGTGGATGGCGTTGGTGCCCGTCCAGGCGCGTGCGGTGTGCGCGCGGCGGCCGGTGGTGTGCACGCGGAGCTGGAGCGACCCCTGGCAGCCGGCTTCGACCAGGCCGCCGGTCGGTTCCAGCAGGATCGCGAGGTCTCCCGCGAGCAGTGCCGGGTCGGTCGCGGCGAGGCGTCCCAGGCCGTTGCGGGCGGCCTCGACCTCCTCGCAGTCGTAGCAGATCACGGTGATGTCCCGGGCCGGGTCGGGCAGCGTCGCCGCCAGGTGCAGCGCGACCGCCAGCCCGCCCTTCATGTCCACGCTGCCCAGCCCGCCGATCTCCGGGCCGTCCGGGCCGACGCTGCGCCGGACCGCGGTGTTGTCCGCCGGGGGGACCGTGTCCAGGTGCGCCGCCAGCACCACCCGCTGCTCGCGGCCGGCGTCCGTGCTCGCGACCACGACGTTGCCCGTGCGGGACACCCGCAGGTGCTCGACAACGCGGAGCGCGCGGTGCACGGCAGTGGCGATCGCGTCCTCGGCACCACTGACCGACCCGATGCCCACCAGCGCGGCCGTCAGCTCGACGACGTCGCCGGCCAGGTCGAGGTCGCCGGCTCCGGCGAGGTCGCCGGCTCCGGCGAGCCCCCCGACTCCGGCGAGGCCCGGGACTTCGGCGAGGCCCGGGACCGCGGCTGGCCCCGCTGGTGTGGTGGGGTCCGCGGCGCCCGGCGAGCTCGTCACGACGCACGACCCTAGGTCCGCCCGTAAGGTCGGCGGGCGTGAGCAGCACCCCCGGCGCCGCGACCGGACACGGCGTCGGGCTGGTGACCTCCGACCGCCACGGCACCGTCCTGGACGCCTGGTTCCCGGCACCCGGTCTCGGCGCGGGCGACCCGCCCGCCCAGCAGGCGACGCAGACCGCGCTGTCTCCCCTGGCCGTCGCCGACGCCGACCGCGGGGTGGAGCGCCGGGTGGTGTCCCGCGAGGTCGTCCTGTCCGATCCCCCCGTCGACGCCGTGGACGTCTACCTCCGGCTGCACCTGCTCTCGACGCGGCTCGTCGCGCCGCACGGGCTGGACCTCGGCGGCGTGTTCGGGCTGCTCGCCACCGTCGTGTGGACCGACGCCGGACCCTGCCCGGTCGACGGCTTCGAGGAGACCCGGCTGCGGCTGCTGACAGCCGGGCGCCCGGTGCGGGTCCTCGGGGTGGACAAGTTCCCCCGGATGGTCGACTACGTGGTCCCGGCCGGTGTCCGCATCGCCGACGCCGACCGGGTCCGCCTCGGCGCCCACCTCGCGGCCGGCACCACCGTCATGCACGAGGGGTTCTGCAACTTCAACGCGGGGACACTCGGGACGGCCATGGTCGAGGGCCGGATCTCCGCGGGGGTGGTGGTCGGCGCCGACTCCGACATCGGCGGCGGGGCGTCGATCATGGGGACCCTGTCCGGCGGCGGGATCGAGCGCATCAGCGTCGGCGAGCGGTGCCTGCTCGGTGCGAACGCGGGCATCGGCATCTCCCTCGGCGACGACTGCGTGGTCGAGGCCGGGCTCTACCTGACGGCTGGCACCAAGCTCGCACTGCCCGACGGCACCGTGGTCCCTGCCCGCGAGGTGTCCGGGCGGTCGGGTCTGACGTTCCGGCGCAACAGCCGCACCGGGGCGGTCGAGGCCCTCGCGACCCGGGGCGCCGGGAACGGCGTCGCGCTGAACGCCGCACTGCACGTGGGCAACTGAGCGAGCCCCCGGTCGGACCGGGTCGGCCAGCCCGGCGTGCCGACCCGGCCCTCCGAGGTCCGCGCGCGGCGCGCCCGAGCCCACGCCCGACCCCGCGCCCGCGGGTCCGGGGTCGCCTCATGATCGTCTGCCTCGTCGCGGTGATGGTGGTGGCCACCGTCGTGGGCGTGCGTCTCGGCCGCGGCCGGCCGGCCCAGCCCCCGGCGCCCGGCTGCGTCGCCCGGGTCGGTTCCCGCGAGGCCGACGTCGACGGCGAGCAGGCCCGCAATGCCGCCGAGATCACCGCCGTCGCGCTGCGGCGGGGACTGCCCCGCCGCGCTGTCGTCGTCGCGCTCGCGACCGCCTTCCAGGAGTCCAAGCTCCGCAACCTCGACTACGGCGACGCGGACAGCCTCGGACTGTTCCAGCAGCGACCCAGCCAGGGCTGGGGGACGGCCGCGCAGGTACGCGACCCCGCCCATGCGACCGGTTCGTTCTTCGACGCCCTCGTCCGCCTCCCCGGGTGGGAGCAGCTGCCGGTGACCGTGGCCGCCCAGCGGGTTCAGCGCTCGGCGTACCCCGACGCCTACGCCGTGCACGAACCGGCCGCGGCCGTCCTGGCCGATGCGCTGACCGGGAGCCCCGCGGGTCTCGCCTGCACACCGGTCAGCGCATCGGCGGCGGGTCCGGCGGCCCTGCTCGCCGCTGTCCGCGCGACCTTCACCCGCGGGGCACCGAAGGTCGGCGTCGTGAGGACCTCGGAGGCGGTCCCGCCCGGCTCGACCGCGACGCCTGCGACGCCCGCTTCGTCGCTGACGCTGAGCGTGCGGCCCGGGCGCTCGGTGCGGGACGCGACCGCATCCGCCTGGGTCGTCGGCAGCTGGCTCGTCGCGAACGCCGACCACCTCGGGGTCGGCGCGGTCCGCGTCGGGAACCGCCGGTGGACGGCCGCCGGCGGCTCCGACGGCTGGGCGGCGGTGCCCGCCGCGGCTCCCGCCGACAGCCCGCGCCCGGCCGGGACCGCCGTCACCGTGGTCGCCGCTTCCAGCTGACCGGACGTCGCCGCGTCGAGCTGACGCTGGTCCCTTCGTCGAGCTGACGCCGGTCTCCGCGTCGAGCTCACTCGACGGCTGACTCGGTCAGGCGCGCTCGGCCATCGGGGTGTAGTCGCGCTCGCCCTCCCCGGTGTAGACCTGGCGCGGCCGGCTGATCTTGGTCGCGGGGTCGGCCATCATCTCCCGCCAGTGCGCGATCCATCCCGGCAGCCGGCCGATCGCGAACAGCACCGTGAACATCGAGTTGGGGAAGCCCATCGCCCGGTAGATCAGCCCGGTGTAGAAGTCGACGTTCGGGTAGAGCCGCCGCGAGATGAAGTAGTCGTCGGCGAGGGCGACCTGCTCCAGCTGCAGGGCGATGTCGAGCAGGTCGTCGTGGACCCCGAGCGCGTCGAGCACCCGGTCGGTCGCGGCCTTGACGATGGCGGCCCGCGGGTCGTAGTTGCGGTAGACGCGGTGCCCGAAGCCCATGAGCTTGACGCCGTCGCGCCGGTTCTTCACCTTGTCGACGAATGCGCCGACGTCGCCGCCGTCGGCCTTGATCTCGGCGAGCATCTGGAGCACGGCCTCGTTGGCGCCGCCGTGCAGCGGTCCGGACAGGGCACTCACCCCGGCCGACACCGAGGCGAACAGGTTGGCCTGCGCCGAGCCGACGACCCGGACGGTGGACGTCGAGCAATTCTGCTCGTGGTCGGCGTGCAGGATCAGCAGCATGTCCAGGGCGCGCGTGACCTCCGGGTTCCCCACGTACTCCTCCGCCGGGTAGCCGAAGGACATCCGGAGGAAGTTCTCGACGAGGCTGCGGCCGTTGTCCGGGTACAGCAGCGGGTGGTTCATCGCCCGCTTGTGGGCGTACGCCGCGATGGTCGGCACCTTGGCCAGCAGGCGGACGGTCGACAGGTCGACCTGTGCGGGGTCGAGGGGGTCCAGGGAGTCCTGGTAGAAGGTCGACAGTGCATTCACGGCCGCCGACAGGACGGCCATCGGGTGCGCGTCGCGGGGGAACGCCTTGAAGAAGTCGCGGAAGTCCTCCTGCAGCAGGGTGTGCCGCGAGATCCGTGACGAGAACGCCGTGAGCTCGGGCGCCGTCGGCAGTGCACCGTGGATCAGCAGGTAGGCGACCTCGAGATAGGTCGAGTGCTCGGCCAGCTGCTCGATCGGATAGCCGCGGTACCGGAGGATCCCGGCCTCGCCGTCGATGTAGGTGATCGACGACTCACACGCCGAGGTGTTCACGAACCCCGGGTCGAGGGTCGTCAGCCCGGTCGTCGACAGCAGCTTCCCGAGGCTGAAACCGGACTGGCCGACGGTCGCCTCGACCACCGGCATCTCGATCTCCCCGTCGGGGTGGCGCAGGACCACAGACCGGTCGCTCATCAGGTCTCCGTCTCAGGGCGGCCGCGGTGACAGCGCGTGCTGTGTGCGGACTGGTTGGTGCGGATCATGCTCCGCGGCCGGGTCGGACGGAGGCACCCTACGGTCGCCGACGCCGCCACCCGCGCCCCGGCGGAGGCGGGCAGTCGCGCCCCGGCGGGGGCGGGCGGGCGCGCCCTTCGGGACCGGTGCGGACCCTGCGGGCGGTCGCTCAAGCGGCGTCGCGGAGGCGGGCGGCAGCTGCGGCGATGCGGCCGTCGGTGGCGGTCAGCGCGATCCGGACGTGGTGGGCACCGGCCGGGCCGTAGAAGGTCCCCGGCGCCACCAGGATCCCGAGGCCGGCGAGCCGGTCGACCGTCACAGCGGCCGGGCGGTCCTCGGTCGCCCACAGGTAGAGGCCGCCCTCGGAGTGCTCGACGCGCAGACCGGCCGCGGCGAGAGCCGGGAGCAGCTGGTCGCGGCGGACCCGGTAGCGCGTCCGCTGGACCTCGACGTGCGCGTCGTCGCCCAGGGCGGCGACCGCCGCCCGCTGAGCCGGCATCGCGGGGATCAGCCCGAGATGGCGGCGGACGGCCACCAGGCGGGCGACCAGCGCCGGGTCCCCGCCGACGAAGCCCACGCGGTAGCCGGCGAGGTTGGACCGCTTCGAGAGGGAGTGCACGGCCAGCAGGCCCGCGAGGCTGCCGCCGTTCACCTCCGGGCGCAGGACCGACGTCGGCTGGACGGTCCACCCGAACTCCAGGTAGCACTCGTCGGAGGCGACGATGCCGCCGCGGGCGCGAACCGCACCGACCAGCTCCGCCATCGACAGTGCGTCCAGGACCGAGCCGTGCGGGTTGGCCGGGGAGTTGACCCACACCAGCAGCCGACCGCCGGCAGCCGGGAGGTCCACGCCGCCCGCGCTCGGGTCGTACCGGACGACATCGGCACCGGCGGCGAGCGCACCCACCTCGTAGGTGGGGTACGCCAGCTCGGGGACCGCGACGACGTCGCCGGGGCCGAAGCCGAGCAGCGTCGGGAGCAGCGCGACGGCCTCCTTGCTCCCCACCGTCGCGGAGACCGCCTGCGGGTCGAGGTCCGCGATCCCGAGCCGCCGAGCGGCCCAGTCGACCCAGGCCCGGCGCAGCGCAGGGACGCCCTGGGCCGGCGGGTAGCCCGGGGCGTCCGCGGCCGCGGCGAGTGCGTCCCGAACGAGCTCGGGCGTGGCGTCGACCGGCGTGCCGATGGAGAGGTCGACGATCCCGTCGGGGTGCGCCCGGGCCCGGGCCGCGGCGGCGTCCAGGCTGTCCCACGGGACGGCACCGAGGCGGGTCAGCCGATCCGGCGCCAGCTCCCTCGAGGGCCGCCGGGCCGGGGCCGGGGCGGTGCTCACCGGGGACCCGTCAGTGGTCCTGCGCCTGCGGCGGTAGCGCGGCGACCAGGGCGGCGTCGGAGTGGACGAGCCCGATCTTCGCGGCGCCGCCGGGCGAGCCGAGGGTCGTGAAGAACTGGCTGTTGGCGGCCGTGTAGGGCGTCCACTGCTCGGGCACGTCGTCTTCGTAGTAGATCGCCTCGACGGGGCAGACCGGCTCGCAGGCGCCGCAGTCGACGCACTCGTCGGGCTGGATGTAGAGCATCCGGTCGCCCTCGTAGATGCAGTCCACCGGGCACTCCTCGATGCACCCGCGGTCCTTGACGTCGACACACGGCTGGGCGATGACGTACGTCACGACGTGTTCCTCCGGGCTCGGCTGGACCACGGACCCCTCGCACGATGTCCGCTGGCGCGCGACAGTCTGCCCGACCCGGCGATCGGAGCGTCGTGGGGCCCGGGGCTGGGAGCATCGGCTGGTGCCGCCTCCCGCCAGCCCGCCCGGATCGCGCCCGGACCCGCCGGTCGGCGCTCACGTGACCCTGCGCCATCGGGTGGTCGCGCCGGTCCCGGTGGGCGAGCTCGGCCCGGACGCCGTCGGCCCGGGTGCGCCCGATCATGAAGAGACCGATGCCGACGAAGCCGACCCCGTCAGGACGGCGATCGGCGCACCCGACGGTGAGCCGCCGCCGACCCGTCCCGCCCAGGTGCTCGCCGACCTCGTCGGCACCGTCGTCGCGCTCGGGTCCGACCGCCTGGTCGTCCGGCGGCCGGACGGACCGGAGGTGTCGGTCCGCCGCGACCGGGTGATCGCGGTCCGGGAGCTGCCGGCGCCGCCCCGGCCTGCGCGCCGGCCGGACCGCCTGCGCCTCGAGCAGGTCGCGGCGGCCGCCTGGCCCGCCGTGGTCACGGCCCGGCTCGGGGACTGGGTGCTGCGGGCCTCGGGAGGGTGGACCCGGCGGGCGAACAGCGCGCTGGTCCTGGGCTCGCCGGGGATGGACCTCGACCGTGCCCTGGACACCTGCGTGCGCTGGTACGCCGAGCGCGGGCTGCCACCGCTCGTCTGCGTGCCGCTGCTCCCCCGCGAGCCGCCGGCCGCCTCGCGGCCGCCCGAGCCTGGGTCGTCGGGGTCGCCGCTCCCGGCGCGGTCGCCTGCGGGGGACGTCGAGGCGGCCGGATCGGCCTTCGGGGTGTTCGCGGCAGCCGGGTGGACCCGAACCGGGGTCGCCACCGTCCTGACGGCGCGGACGGCGGACGTCCTGGCCGGTCTCGACGACGAGAAGATTCCGTCCGTCGCGACCGGTGCGGCCGGCGCGGCCGACGCGGTCGGCATGCCCGGGACCGCACCGGCTGGGCCGGCCGCGCCCGGCGGGTCGGTCGCTCCCCGGGTCCGCCTGGACGCCGTGGCATCGCGGGCGTGGCTGCACGACTACCGCGGGGCCGACACGGCACCCGGGGCGGCGCAGGTGCTGGCCGGACCGCCGGCTCCCGCCAGGACCCGGTTCGCGACGCTCGTCCCGACGCCGGACGCCGTCCCCGCCACCCCGCCGCTGCTCGGTCGGGGACGCGCCGTCACCGACGGCGGCTGGACGGGGCTGTCGGCGGTGGCGGTGGCCCCGGTCGCGCGCGGTCGGGGCGCCGGGCGGGCCCTGGTCGCGGTCCTGCTGCTGGACGGGCTGCGCCACGACGGCGTGCGGACCTACGTCCAGGTGGACCGGACCGAGCCCGACGCGCTCGGGTTCTGGCTGCGCCTGGGCTACCAGGTCAGCCACGACGAGGTCTACCTGAGCGCTTCCAGCCCTGGGCCGGCGTCGTCCGCCGTCCGTCGTGGGAGCTGACACCGCCGGAGCTGACGTCAGCGGCAGCTGACACCGTCCGAGCTGACGCCCGCACAGCTGACGTCAGCGACAGCTGACCGTCGGGAGCGGGCTGTAGGTGACGGTCCGGGCATCGGACTCCACCGTGACGCCGGCGCGGCGGACGACCCGGCGCACGAGCACGGCGAAGCCCGGGACGCCGCTCGAGGGCACGCACCCGGCCACGGTCGACCCGGTCGCCCGACCCGGGTCGACGACGCCGGACCTGGCCGAGATCGAGGTGGTCACGGCGAACCACGGCGTGCTGAACAGCTGGGCACGGACGGTCCCCCGGTGGCCGGCCACCGGGGGGGTGACCGTCATCTGCAGGTAGGCGCCGTAGGGCGTGTCGTCGGCGACGACCAGGTCGATGGTCGGGTAGGAGACCGTCGCGTCGCGCCCGTCGGGTGCCGTCCCGGAGAACACCCCGGCGGCCTGGCGCGTCGGCACCGCCCAGCCCGCGGTGTACCCGGCGTTGAACAGGGCGGTCGCGGCGACCGCGACGCCGCCGCCGACGGTCTTCCCGAGCCGGCCGCCGGCGATGACGATGCCCTGGACGTACCCGCGCTGGGCGGTCCGCTCACCGACGACCCGGTTGAAGCTGAGCTGCTCACCCGGGCGGATGACCCGACCGTCGAGGGCTGCCGAGGCCCGGGCGATGTTCGCGAGGTAGCCGGGCCGGTCCTCGAAGGTCACGGTGGCGGCCCCGGTCACCGAGCGGATCCCCAGCGCCTGCAGCGCTGCCGTGGTGACCGGCGCGGCGAGGGCGACCCGGGTGACGGGGACCGACCGCGCCGGCCCACGGCCGACGGCAGCCCGGGCCACCGCGGCCGCGAGGACCGGGTCGGGCACCTGGGTCCCGACCGTCGAGGGCACCACGACCGCCCGGTCGCCGGCCACCCGGACCCTCGCCGACTGCGGCCCCACCTCGAGCTGCGCGAGCTGGGGGGCCGCGATCCGGCGGAGCACGGCGGGCTGCGCACCGACGGCGAAGCGACCGGCGTGGTCGGCGGTCACCGTCAGCGCGGGAACGAACTGCTCGACACCGAACACCACCGACCGGCCGGGCACCCGCAGGACCAGGGGGCCGGACAGCGCCGTGCCGGCGAGGCTCTGCGCGGCGGCCCGGACCCCCGCGACCGTCGTGCGCGGAGCCACCGCGCGCGTCGGGACGGTCACGGTCGGCTGTCGGGACTGGAACCCCGTGACCAGCGCGGTCCCGAGGCCCGCAGGGTCGACGAGGCGGCCGGGCAGCGGGTCCACGGTCTGGACCTGGGTGCCGGCGAAGGCGACCGACCCCTCCCGCGCCGGCCGGTCGTAGGTCGCCGCGATCGCGCCGGTCGTCCGCGCGAGGGCAGCCCGGTCGAGGCGGACCACCAGGGCCTTGGAGCTGGACTGGGCGAACAGCTCACGCAGCAGCACCCGCGGGTCACGGCTGTCCGTCGCCCCGGCCCGGGCCACCGACAGCGCCGTGTCGTAGGACAGACCTGCCGCGGACGGCGTCACCCGGGTCGCCAGGTCCGTCCCGACGACGTCGAGGGGGGCGTCGGCGCCCCGGCCGGCCCCGGCGCTGGTCTGCAGCCGACGGTCGAGCACCGCGCGGGCACCCGCGGCGTCCAGCCCGCCGACGTCGATGCCCCCGATCGAGGTGTTGCGCGGGACTCGGTCGTGGGCGAGGCCGTACAGCAGGGCGTACCCGCCGCCGGCGAGGGCGGCCAGCGCGACCAGGACGACAAGACCTGCCAGCCAGGCGTGCCCGGCCCCGTCGCGCGGTGGTCGGGCGGTCCCGCCCCCGATGCCGAGCTCTCGGCGCTCGGCCCGGCTGAGGCGCCGGGGCCGTCCCCGGCGGCGGACCGCGCCGTCGCGGGCCGGCTGCCCTGACCCCGCCTCCTGCACGCACGTCACTGTAGGAAGGACCACCGACACGGCGGGGCGACACGCATGGTCCCCGGATCGCGCGGTGGCCAGCCGTCTGAGGTTGCCCGCGGTCGCCCGGGAGCTCGGTGCGCCACCGCGTCGTCCGTCCCCCGGTCCCGCGAGTCCCCGGACGAGCCGTGCGACCGGCTCTGGGAGCGGTCCTGGGTCCGCGGAAGCGGCAGGATCAGCGCTGTGACGTCGCCCAGCACGACCCCCGCTCCCGGGGACGACACCGCCTTCCCCCGCCTGTCCGCGCGCACGGCCCGCTTCACGCTCGGCACCCCGCGGGTCGTCGGTCTCGTCGACGGCGGCGCGACGCTGGTGTTCCTGCGCAGCCGCACCGGCACCGACCGCACCGGCCTGCTCTGGTCGCTGTCGCTGGACACCGGCGTCGAGACGCTGCTCGCCGACCCGGCCGACCTCCTCCAGGGCGAGCGGGAGGAGCTCTCGACCGCCGAGCTGTCGCGGCGCGAGCGCAGCCGCGAGGGCGGCCTCGGCATCGTCGGCGCGACGCTCGACGCAGCCGGGCAGCGCGTGGTGTTCGCCCTGTCGTCGCGGCTGTTCCTGCTCGACCTCGGCGGCCCGGCTGCGGCGGGCGCGGCTGGGGCGGGCGCAGCTGGGACGGGCGCGCGCGAGCTGCCGGCTCAGCACCCGGTCGTCGACCCGCGGATCGACCCGACCGGCACCCACGTCGCCTACGCCAGCGCCGGTCAGCTGCGGCTCACCGCGGCTGACGGGAGTGGTGACCGGCCGCTCGCGGTCCCCGACGGCGACGCGGTGTCGTGGGGGGTCGCGGAGTTCGTGGCCGCGGAGGAGATCGGGCGCCGCCGCGGCTTCTGGTGGGCTCCCGACGGGTCGGCGCTGCTGGTGGCCCGGGTCGACGAGTCCCCGGTCGCGGTGCGGGTGCTGAGCGACCCCGCCCAGCCCCGGGAGCCGGCGCGGGAGGAGCGCTATCCCTTCGCGGGCACCGCCAACGCCGAGGTCTCGCTCTGGTGGGTTCCGGTCCCCGGTCCGGCTGGCGCGACCGGTCTCCCCTTCTCGAACGGGGCCCTCAGCGCCGGGCCGGTCCCGGGTGCGGTGGCCGTCGACTGGGACGCCACGACGTTCCCCTACCTCGCGGGCGTCAGCTGGACGGCGGCGGGCCCGCCGCTGCTGTCCGTCCAGACCCGCGACCAGCGCGACCAGCGGACCTTCGCGGTGACACTCGCACCGCCGGCCGCGTCGGCGACCGGCCCGCCGGCCGTGCGCGAGGTGGGCCGCGACACCGACAGCGCCTGGGTGGAGCTGGTACCTGGCGTGCCGGGGTGGGGGCCGGGCGGGCGGCTGTACACCGTCGTCGCCGACGCCGCGACCGACACCTACCGGCTCGCCGCGGACGGTGTCCCCGTGAGTCCACCCGGCGTCCAGGTGGCGGCCGTGCTGGATCTCGGGACCGACGACGTGCTGGTGGTCGTCCAGGACGACCCGGTCACCGCTGACGTGGCGACCGTCGCCCCCGACGGCACCCTGGTCCGCCTGACCGGGCCGCGGTCACCGACCTCACCGCCCTCGACAGCCGCTGCCGGCGTGCACACCGCCACTCGTGGCGACGGGTCCGTGGTGATCACCCGCAGCGGCCTGGAGCAGGTGCCGAGCACGGTCGTCGCCCGGCGCCGGAGCGGTCCGGAGAGGGTCGTGCGGTCACTCGCGGTCCGCCCCGCGTCGCTGCCGACCCCACAGCTGCTCGAGCTCGGGCCGCACCGCCTCCGGGCGTGGCTGCTGCTGCCCGCGGGTGCTGGCGCGGCCGGCCCGGGCAGCCTGCCCGTCCTGCTCGACCCCTACGGCGGCCCCGGGGCGGCGATGGTCGTCGCGTCGGCGCGTCGGCTGATGGAGTCGCAGTGGTGGGCCGACCAGGGTTTCGCGGTGCTCGTCGCCGACGGCCGCGGGACCCCCGGCCGCGGACCCGCCTCGGACCGCGAGATCTTCCAGGACCTCGCCGGGGTGACCCTCGACGACCAGGTCGAGGCACTGCGGGCGGTGGCTGCCACCCATCCCGAGCTGGACCTCGCGCGGGTGGCGATCCGCGGCTGGTCGTTCGGTGGCTACCTGTCCGCACTCGCGGTGCTGCGGCGACCGGAGGTGTTCGCGGCGGCGATCGCCGGTGCCCCGCCGACGGACTGGCGGCTGTACGACACCCACTACACCGAGCGCTACCTGGGCCGCCCCGAGACCGACGCGGACGTCTACCGGCGCAACGACCTGCTGCACCTCGCCCCGGGTCTGCAGCGCCCGCTCATGATCATCCACGGTCTCGCCGACGACAACGTGCTCGTCGCCCACTCCCTCGCGCTGTCCGAGGCGCTGCTCGAGGCGGGACGCCCGCACACGTTCCTGCCCCTGTCCGGGATCACCCACCTCGCGACCGCCGAGACGGTGGCGGAGAACCTGCTGCGCCTGCAGCTGGACTTCCTGCGCACCGCTCTCGGCTGACGCTGTCGACCGACGCCCTCGACCGACGCCGTCCGACCGGCGCGGGCGATAGAACTCTGCGACGTCGGTCGGACGGTCAGCCGGCGGCCGCGGAGATGACCTGGCGCACCTCGGGGTAGTGGCACGCGACCGGGTGGTCGGGCCCGGCGCCGACGCCGGTCGGGGTCACCAGCGGGGGCTCCTCGACCGAGCACTTCTCGGTCGCCTTCCAGCACCGGGTGTGGAACCGGCAGCCCGACGGCGGGTTGAGCGGGCTCGGCACGTCGCCGACCAGCCGGATCCGCTCGCGCTTCGTCGTCGCGTCGGGATCCGGCTCGGGGACCGCGGACAACAGGGCGTGCGTGTACGGGTGCAGGGGCCGCAGGTACAGCTCGTCCCGGTCGGCGATCTCCACGATCTTGCCCAGGTACATGACGGCGACCCGCTGGGAGAAGTGCCGGACCACCGACAGGTCGTGGGCGATGAAGACGAATGCGATGTCGCGTTCCTTCTGCAAGTCCTGCAGGAGGTTCACCACCTGCGCCTGGATCGACACGTCGAGGGCCGACACCGGCTCGTCGGCGACGATGAGCTTCGGGTTGAGGGCGAGCGCCCGCGCGACGCCGATGCGCTGACGCTGGCCGCCGGAGAACTCGTGCGGGAACCGGTTGTAGTGCTCCGGGTTGAGCCCGACCGTCTCGAGCAGCTCCTGGACGCGCTTGCGGACGCCGCCCGGTGGGTTGATGCCGTTCAGCTCCATCGGCAGCCCGACGATCGTGCCGACCGTGTGCCGCGGGTTCAGGGAGCTGAACGGGTCCTGGAAGATGATCTGCAGGTCGCGGCGCAGCGGGCGCATCTGGGCGGTCGAGTAGTGGGCGATGTCGTGGCCGTCGAACTCGATGGTGCCGGCGGTCGGCTCGAGCAGCCGGACGAGCATCCGACCGGTCGTCGACTTGCCACAGCCGGACTCACCGACCAGGCCGAGGGCCTCGCCGTGCTGGATCTCGAAGTCGACGCCGTCCACGGCGCGGACCTGACCGATCGTGTGCTGGAACAGGATCCCGCGCTTGACCGGGAACAGCTTCTGCAGCCCGCGCACCCTGAGCAGCGGGTCCCCAGTCGGCCCGGACGACCCGACCGCCGTCGCCCCGACAACCGTCGTCGCGCTCACCACTGCCTCCCGGGACGCTGCCGCTGCCGGACCGTTCGCTGGTCGGCCGTTCGCTGCCGACTCGTCAACTGCTGGTCTGATCGCCGGACGGACCTCAACCCGCCGCCACCCCCTCCGACTCCGACACCCGCAGGCGCTCGGGAGCCTCGAGGTGACAGGCCATCACGTGATCGCCGCCCTGTGCGGCGCCCCGGAGCAGAGGCACCTCCGTCCGGCAGCGGTCGCCCGGGACGTGGGAGCTGAAGGTGCACCGCGGATGGAAGGCGCAGCCGGACGGGACGTTGATGAGGCTGGGCGGGGATCCGGGGATCGCGCGCAGGCGTTCGTTCACGTCGCCGTCCATGCGCGGCATCGACGTGAGCAGTCCCCAGGTGTAGGGATGGTTCGGCCGCTTGAGGATGTCCCGGACCGTCCCGTACTCGATGCACTTCCCGCCGTACATGACGAGGATGTCGTCGCTGATCTCTGCGACCACGCCGAGGTCGTGGGTGATGACGATGATCGCGGAACCGAACTCGCGCTGCAGGTCGCGCATCAGGTCGAGGATCTGCGCCTGGACGGTGACGTCGAGGGCGGTCGTGGGCTCATCGGCGATCAGCAGCGCGGGATTGCACACGAGCGACATTGCGATCATCGCCCGCTGCCGCATGCCGCCGGAGAACTGGTGCGGGTGGTCGTTGAGCCGCCGGTCCGGGTTCGGGATGCCCACCCGGTCGAGCATCTCCACCGCCCGGGTCCGGGCAGCGGCCTTGTCGCGCGGGTGGTGGACGCGGTAGGCGTCCATGATCTGCTTGCCGATCGTCTGGAACGGGTTGAGCGCGGACAGCGGGTCCTGGAAGATCATCGCCATCTGCTCGCCGCGCATCGTCCGCACGGTCTCGTCCGACGCGGTGATGACGTCGGTCCCGTTGACCATCACCTGACCCGACAGGCGCGCGCGCCCACCGCGGTGCAGCCCCATGATCGCCAGGCTCGTCACCGACTTGCCCGATCCGGACTCCCCGACGATGCCGAGCGTGCTGCCCTGCTCGAGGGAGAACGACAGGTGGTCCACGGCGTTGACGACGCCGTCCTCGGTGGGAAACCGGACCGACAGGTCCCGGACCTCGAGCAGCGTGCCCATCAGGCTCCGATCTTGTCGGGGGTGGTCCCGGTCGACCCGACGGTCGCGGACCGTCTCCATCCTGGCCGAGCCTCGGCGGGGTGCCTCACGACAGCCGCACCCGCGGGTCGACAGCCGAGTAGACGACATCGACGATCAGGTTGGCGATCACGATGAAGAGCGCGCCTATGAGGACGGTCGCCATGATGACGGGCAGGTCGACGTCGTTGATCGATTGGATCGCCTGCAGCCCGATCCCGCTGATGCTGAACAGCTGCTCGACGATGATCGAGCCACCCAGCAGGTAGGCCAGGTCCAGGCCGAAGATCGTCACGATCGGCGTGATCGCGCCGCGCAGCGCGTGCCCGAGTGTGACTGTCCCGGTCCGCAGCCCCTTCGCGCGCGCCGTGCGGATGTAGTCCTCGGTCAGCGTCTCGAGCATCGAGGCCCGCATGAACCGCGCGTACCCGGCCGACGTCGTCAGCGCAATGGTCAGCCACGGCAGGATCATCCCCTGGTACCAGATGATCGGACTCTTCGTGAACGACGTGTAGCCGGGAACCCGGATCGCGTGCCACTTGAAGACGAAGAGCAGCTCGAGGACGAGGCCGAGCACATAGAAGGGGACCGAGTAGAACACCAGCGAGATGATCATCAGCGCCTTGTCGGGCAGTCTCCCCCGGGTCAGCGCCGCGATGATGCCGATGGCCACCCCGAGCACGAGCCACAGGATCCCGGCCCCGAGCGCGATGGACACCGTGGCCGGCAAAGCCTGCGCCATGAGTGAGCTGACGGTCGCGCTGTTGTGGAAGGACACCCCGAGGCAGGGGAAGCCGCAGTGGATCGCCGGCGCCCCGTTGCCGGCGTTGAAGTCCGCGCCGGTGACGATGTCCTTCATGTAGACCACGTACTGCTCGACGAGTGGCTTGTCCAGTCCCAGCGCCTTGTTGATGGCTGCCACGTTCTCCGGTGTGCAGCTCTTCCCGCAGGCGAGGCGGCCGGGGCTCGTCGGCGTCGCGAAGAAGATGAAGAACGTGATGACGCTGATGACGAGGAGCAGGACGACCGCGCCCACGACGCGCCGGATGAGGTAGCGGACCACAGGTCCTCCGCGGGGTGTCGGGACGGGGCTTCGGTGTGGCGTCGGTCCGCGCGGGCGGCGGACCGGCAGTGGCCGGCGCCCCGCGGTCAGCGGGGCGCCGGCTGGCCGTCAGGCGGCGATGTACGCGTTCGAGACGTCGAGGATCCCGAGGACGGGCGAGATGTAGGCCCCCTTGACCTTCGTCCCGACCATGTTGACGACCTTGTACTGCACGGTCGGGATCGCCAGCGCCTGGGAGATCATGTACTGGTTCACCTTCAGCCACGTCGGCAGCGCCTTGTCGGGTGTGAGCTTGAGTGCCGCCGTCATCTGCGCGTCGAGCGCCGGGAGGTTCGTCCCGGCGTAGTTGGACGAACCGTTGTAGATGTTGCTGCCGCCACGGAACAGCGGTGGGTAGATCGTCGACGCGTCCGGGATGTCGTAGGACCAGGCACCGCTGTAGACGTCGAAGTGGTTGGCCGGGTTCGAGATGGTCGTGTAGTAGCTGCTCTTCGGGATCGCCTTGGCCAGCACGGTGATCCCGGCTCGGGCGAGTGCCTGCGTCGTGACCTGCGCGCTCTTCTCACTCACCGGGGTGTTCGAGTAGGGCAGTGTGATCTTGAGGTTCGACACCCCGGCCGCGCTGAGGAGCTGCTTGGCCTTCGCCGGGTTCCCGTCCGGTCCGAGGTCGGGGTAGGGCGAGACGAAACCGCCGAAGCCCTTGAGGAACGGTGGCGCGAGGCTCGTCGCGATGCTGAACAGCTGGGTCCCGCCGAGCACCTTCAGCGACGCCTGCGGGTCCCGGGCGTAGACGATTGCCTGCCGGACGCGGATGTCCTGCAGCGCCTTCTGCTGGGTGGACACCTGCAGGTAGGCGATGAAGGAGGTGTTCGCGCTGAAGGTCCGGCCCTGGTAGGCCGCACTGGTCGCCTTCGCGACGTTCGCCGGCTGCGGGTCGTCGAAGGTGGCCAGCGCGCCGCCCTGGCCGTCGGAGAACATCTCCTGGTCGATCGTGTTCGGGTCCACGTTCATCTTGACGTTGACCTGCTTGAAGTACTGGCTCCGCAGTGGGTCGGTCGACTTGTCCCAGTGCGTGTTCGGCGTGAGGACCAGCAGGGAGTTCTGCGTATAGGTCTGGATGGTGTAGGGCCCCATGCACACCGGGTGCAGGTCGTACTGCTTGCCGGCGTCCTTGGCCTTGGGCACCGGGATGAACGTCGGGAGCGTGCACAGGTCGGCCCAGGTCCCGACGGGCTGCGACAGGTGGAACACGATCGTCTGCGCGTCGGGGACCACGATCGACGCCAGCGAGCCCTTCGACGGACCGGTGTACTTGTCGGCGCCGACCAGGTACTGCTTGGCGTACTGCGGCCCGTAGGGGATGTTCGGGTCCATCGACCGCTCGACGCCGTACTTGATGTCCGCCGCCGTCACCGGTGAACCGTCCGCGAACTTGACCCCGGTCCGGATCTTGAACGTCCAGATCGTGAAGTCCGCGTTGTGCGTCGGCATCGCCGACGCGAGGTCCGGCGTGAGGGTGAACGTCCCGGCGGCCGGGTCCTCCTGGTAGCCCATCAGGGAGCGGAACATCAGCCGGGCGATCGCCTGCGAGTTGTTGACGTAGATGTTCTGCGGGTCCAGGTGCTCGAACGCCTCGGTGTTGATCAGGTACAGGATGCCGTTCTGGTTGACGGCACTGCTCGGCGGCGCAGTGACCTTCGTGCCCGCCTGGCTGCCGCCGGTGTCGGACGAGGCGGACGCGGACGCACTCGCCCCCCCACTCGACCCCCCACTTGCCGTCGGGGTGGTGCTCGAGCTGCTGCCGCCGCCGCAGGCCGCGGCGGCCAGGCCGGTAGCGGTCAGCGCGCTCCCGGCGCCGAGCAGCTTGCGTCTGTTCAGGTCCATCAACTGGCCTCTCGTTGGATCGGGACGGTGCGGAGGACCGGAGTGCCGGTCGGCTTCAGCGGAAGGACTTCGGGTCGAGAGCGTCACGGATGCTGTCGCCGAGGAGGTTGAACGCCAGGACGAGGACGACGAGCACCACCCCGGGGAAGAGGAAGTACCAGGGGTCGTTCTGGACGAACGGGATCGAGTTCTGGAGGGTCCGACCGAGGTCCGGGATCGGCTCCACCACGCCGACTCCGAGGAAGGACAGCGCCGCTTCCGTCGTGATGAGGCTGGGGATGGACAGCGACACCGTGATGAGGATGGGTGCCCACAGGTTCGGGAGGATCTGCTTGAAGATGATGTGCCCGGGCCCGGCACCGACCGCACGGGCGGCCTCGATGAACTCCCGGTCCCGCAGGATGACCGTCTGGCCGCGGATGAGGCGGGAGAAGTAGGGCCAGCCGAAGAGCACCAGCAGAGCCAGCAGGAGGGTGATCCGCAGCCAGACGCCGTTCGAGTCGGGGTTCGGCTGCAGGGTCTGCTGGACGATCGGGATGAAAGCGATCGCGAACAGCAGCACGGGGAACGCCAGGAACAGGTCGATGACCCGGGCGATCACCGCGTCGGCCATGCCGCGGGAGTAGCCGGAGGCGATGCCCGCGACGACGCCGATCGCGGTCGTGAGCACGGTCACCAGCACTGCGATCGTCAGCGACGTCCGCATGCCCAGCAGCACCTGCGGGAACATGTCCCGGCCGAGCGAGGGCTCGACACCGAAGAAGTAGTGGCTGGTGATGCCGCCGTGCCGGCCCGGGTTCCCGTTGCCGTCCAGCAGCGTGCTGTTCGTCGTCGTCGCGCTGCGGTGCATCAGATCGAGGATCCACTGGCCGGTGATGGCGAGAAACACATAGACGCCCAGCACGATCGCTGAGATGATCCCCAGACGGTCGCGCTTGAGCCGCCGCCACGCGAGCTGACCAGGAGAACGCCCGCGGACCGGAGAACCGCCGTCACCGACGTCGCCGGCCACGTCACCCGACGGGGACTCCGTCGACAGATCGACCGGCGTCGTCGTCACATCCAGCCCCTTCCTCGGTACGCGACCCGACCCCCCGGGCAGCCATCCACTGCGTAGCCGTCCACCTCGCGGCCGCACGGTCCAGCCGGCCGCGTCGGCAGGTGGCGACACCGTATGTCACCCGACGCCCTCGTCAGCCACCCGGAGAGGTCGACGCGACGCAATCGTGACGTTCGCGGCCGGGCCGGTAGGGACCCGACCGACCATTTGACGTGCACGTCCGGTCCCGAGTGACGGTGCTGGTCCAGCTGCTGCTCAGGCCGCTGGTCCGGCGCCTTCCCTGTCCGTCGACCGCGCGCGTCGGGTGGTCGACCGCTGCGGGTCCGGCCGGGGCCTGTCGGCGGCGCGGGCAGGAGCCGGACCGGTGGGTGCCGCATCCGCCGGCGGCGTGGGCGGCTCCGCGACCGAGGCGGTGTCACGAGCACGCCGACGGGTGCCGCGCCGGCGTCGGCGGACCGGCGCCGGCGGCGGCCCGGCGGACCGCGCCGGCCCGGCGGACCGCGGCGGCCCGCGGCGGCCCGGCCGGTCCCGCAGCGCCCGGAGGAGGTGCCGCGCTCAGCGCCGCGCGGAGCAACTTGAGCAGCGGTCGATCGGCCGGCAGCCAGTCGACCTCGTCGAGCTCGTCGGGACCGAGCCATCGCAGCTGGTCGTGCACGACGGAGGAGGTCGGCACGGGACCGGTCAGGCTCGCCCGGACGACGACCAGCGCCATCCCCGGGCGGATCGGGTGCCGGCGCCCGAGACGCGCACCTGCCCGGATGCCGACACCGAGCTCCTCCGCGACCTCTCGCACCGCTGCCTGCTCCGGGGACTCCCCCGCCTCGACCTTGCCTCCGGGCAGCTCCCACCGCCCGGCCGACGCGGGCGGCGCCGTCCGCCGAGCCGCGAGCACCGTCCCGTCGTGGATGATCGCCGCCGCCGCGACGAGGAGGACCGGCCGGCGGCTGGTCGTGGGGCCGCCCGCCGGCCGGGTGGCGGCACGGCCGGCAACGCGGTCGGTCACGGCTCCGCGGCTGGTGCCGGCTCCGCGGCGGGTCCTCGTGCGCGGCGCTGGTCCACTGGCGGGCTCACGCGACACGCCGTCGACCGTGCCAGACGCGGTCGGCGCCCGCCCGAGCTGCGGCGAGGCCGGGCGATGGTCGGCACCGGCCGGTGGGACGGGTGCGCCGGCCGTCCCCCGAGTGCGCCCGGACAACTCAGACGTTGAAACGGAACTCGACCACGTCGCCGTCAGCCATGACGTAGTCCTTGCCCTCGATCCGGACCCGCCCCCGAGAGCGCGCCTCGAGCAGCGAGCCGGCAGCCACCAGGTCGTCGTAGGAGACGATCTCGGCCTTGATGAAGCCGCGCTGGAAGTCCGTGTGGATCACTCCGGCCGCCTCCGGCGCGGTCGCCCCGCGGCGGATCGTCCAGGCCCGGGTCTCCTTCGGGCCGGTCGTCAGGTAGGTCTGCAGCCCGAGGAGGGAGAAACCCGCGCGTGCCAGGGCGTCTAGGCTCCGCTCGGTCATGCCGAGGCCGTCCAGCATCTCCGCCGCATCGGCCGGCTCGAGCTCGGCGAGCTCGGCCTCGATCCCGGCGTCGAGGAAGACCGCGGGCGCCGGTGCCACCAGTGCCGCCAGCTCCGCCCGCCGAGCGGTGTCGGCCAGCGTCGTCTCGTCGCCGTTGAACACGTGCAGGAAGGGCTTGGCGGTCAGGAGGAAGAACTCCCGGAGCAGGCTCGTGTCCAGGCCGGCCGCGTAGGCCGTCCGGCCACCGTCGAGCACCTCCTGGGCCTGCTGCGCAGCGGCGAGCACGGCCGCGCGCCCGGGATCCTGGCGAGCCTCCTTGACCAGCCGCGGAAGCGCCCGCTCGAGGGTCTGCAGGTCGGCGAGGACCAGCTCGGTCTCGATGGTCGAGATGTCGCGGGCCGGGTCGACGCCGCCGTCCACGTGGGTGACGTCGGGGTCAGCGAAGACGCGGGTCACCTGGCAGATCGCGTCGGCCTCGCGGATGTGGGCGAGGAAGGTGTTGCCCAGGCCCTCCCCCGTGCTCGCGCCCCGCACGATCCCCGCGATGTCCACGAAGGTGACCGCGGCCGGGACGATGCGGGCCGAGGAGGACAGCTCTGCCAGGACGGACAGCCGGTGGTCGGGGAGGTCGACGACCCCGACGTTGGGGTCGATGGTCGCGAACGGGTAGTTGGCGGCCAGCGCGCCGGCGCTGGTGAGGGCGTTGAACAGGGTCGACTTGCCGGCGTTCGGCAGTCCGACGATCCCGATCGACAAGGCCACGTCGGGCGACCCTACCGAGGCGGGTGGCCGGTGCCTGGCGACGGGGCGGCCGGCGCGCGGCTCGTCTCGACGTGGCTCGACTTGGCTCGGCCCGGCTCGGCTCCGGCATCCTGTCGGTGGCCGCGTGCAGCATCGCTGTCATGAGTCCTTCCGTGGTCGCCCCCGTGGTCCCGCCCGTGGTCACCGCTCTGGTCGCCGCCGTGGTCGCGCTGGTCATCGGCCTGCTGGCGGGGTGGCTGCTCGCCCAGCGCGCCGGCCGGGCCGCCGATGCGGTCCGGGCGGATGCGGAGGAGCGGCGGCGCGTCGAGCTCGCCCGGGAGCGGGCCGGCGTCGCCGCCGAGCGGACGTCGTGGGCCGCCGAGCGGACTGCCCTCGCGGCGGCCCGCGACGACCTCGGTCTGCAGCTGCGGACCGTGAGCGCCCGGGCCGCGGCCGCGGACGCCGAGCTGACCGGTGACCGGGAGCGTGCCGCGGGTGACGAGGAGCGCCTCCGGGCGGTCTTCGCGTCGCTGTCGCAGCAGGCGCTCGCCGCGAACTCCGCTCAGCTGCTCCAGCTCGCCGGCCAGCAGCTGCGAGCGGTGCAGGAGACGGCCCGGGGCGACCTCAGCGGCCGCGAGCAGGCGATCGCCGCGCTGGTCGCACCGGTCAAGGAGGCCCTCGGTCGCCTCGAGACGCACAGCACCGCGATCGAGGGCGCCCGACTGGCGGCCTACGCCGGGCTGTCGGAGCAGGTGCGCTCGATGCGCGAGGTGTCGGACGGGATGCGTTCGGAGACCGGTCAGCTGGTGGCGGCGCTGCGCTCGACGTCGGTCCGCGGCACCTGGGGTGAGCTGCAGCTGCGCCGGGTCGTCGAGCTGTCGGGGATGCTCGCGCACTGCGACTTCGACGAGCAGCCCACCGTGCGTTCGGAGGACGGGATGCTGCGACCGGACATGGTCGTGCACCTGGCGGGCGGGAAGTCCGTCGTGATCGACTCGAAGGTCCCGCTGGAGGCCTTCCTGACCGCGGAGTCCACCAGCGGGACCGGGCCGGGCTCGGAGCGCGCGGAGCGGTCCGTGCGCTACGCCGAGCACGCCCGGGCGGTCGCCGGGCACGTCAAGCGGCTCGGGGACAAGCGGTACTGGACGCAGTTCGCGGACAGCCCCGAGTTCGTCGTCCTCTTCATGCCGGGCGACGGCCTGCTGGCGGCCGCGATGGACGCCGACCCGACGCTGATCGAGGCCGCCGCGCGGGCCCACGTCATGCTCGCGACACCGTCGACGCTGATCGCCCTGCTGCGGACGGTGGCGCACGTCTGGAAGCAGGACGGCCTGGCCGCCAGCGCGGCCGAGGTCCAGAGCCTCGCCCGGGAGCTCTACAGCCGCCTCGCGACGATGGGTACGCACTTCGCGAAGCTCGGTACCTCGCTGAAGTCGACGGTGGACAGCTACAACAAGACCGTCGGCTCCCTGGAAGGACGTGTGCTCGTCACGGCGCGGAAGATGCACGAGCTGCACGTCGGTGACGCACCGATCGAGGGCCCGGTCCAGATCGACCTGGTCCCGCGGGATCCCACGGCGGCGGAGCTGATCGCGTCCGCCGAGGACGCACTGCTCGACTTCGACCCGGGCTCCCAGCGACCCGCTGCGCAGCGGCCGGGTCGGTCGGCCCGGTGACGCCGGCCGCCGGACCGGCCGGGCCCCGCACGGTGCCGAGGCGAACAGGCGCCCGGTGCAGCCGGGCTCCGGGCTACAGCAGCGCGCTCGGCTCCGCAGCCGACGCGGACGACCCGCCGCGCGAGCCAACGGCCGAGGCGGCGGGGGCGCGGTCCGTGCGGCCGCTGGAGTCGTCACGGCCACCGCGCGACCGTGGGGCCCGCCCGCCGGCGGGACCTGCCGCCGCGTGCTCCTGCAACCGCGTCCGGAGCTCGCGCGGCAGCGCGAAGGTGAGGGACTCCGTCGCCGTCCGCACCTCCTCGACGTCGCCGTACCCCCGCTCCGCCAGCCAGGCGAGCACCTCGTCGACGAGCACCTCCGGAACCGAGGCGCCGCTGGTGAGCCCGACGGTGGCGACCCCGTCGAACCACCGCTCGTCCAGCTCACCGGCGTTGTCGACCCGGTGGGCGGCCGGCGACCCGGCGTCGAGGGCGACCTCGACCAGGCGCACCGAGTTGGAGCTGTTCGCCGACCCGACGACGATGACCACGTCCGAGCGCGGCGCGATCTCCTTGACCGCGACCTGCCGGTTCTGGGTGGCGTAGCAGATGTCGTCACTGGGCGGGTCGGCCAGTGCGGGGAACCTGGACCGGAGCCGGCCGACGCTGATCATCGTCTCGTCGACCGACAGCGTGGTCTGGCTGAGCCAGACGACGCGCGAGGGGTCCCGCACCGCCACGGTGTCGGCGGCGTCCGGGCTCCCGACGACCTGGGTCACCGCGGGCGCCTCGCCCGCTGTCCCCTCGACCTCCTCGTGGCCGTCGTGGCCGACGAGGAGGATCTCGAACCCGTCGGCAGCGAACCGCCGCGCCTCCGCGTGCACCTTCGTCACGAGCGGGCAGGTGGCGTCGACCGCGACCAGCTCCCGTTCCTGTGCCTGAGCCCCGACGGCCGGTGAGATCCCGTGGGCGGAGAAGACGACCACCGACCCGCGGGGCACCTCGTCGAGCTCGTCGACGAAGATCGCACCCCGGGCGGCGAGGGAGTCCACGACGTGGGTGTTGTGGACGATCTGCTTGCGGACGTAGACCGGCGCGCCGTGCTGCTCGAGCACCTTCTCCACCGCGACGACCGCCCGGTCGACCCCCGCGCAGTACCCGCGGGGAGCGGCGAGCAGCACGCGGCCGGACAGCGGAGGAGTCACCCAGCCACTGTAGGAACCGGCGGCCGGTCGCGGCCGTGGTCGGTGGTTCGGGGTCGGCGGTCGGCATCATCGGGGCATGGCGTTGGCGACCTCACCCGAGCAGCCCGTCCCGGTCCGGACGATCGCGACCCTCATCGTCGGCTGGGTCGGGCGCCTCGGAGCGGTCTGGGTGGAGGGCCAGGTGGCGCAGCTGACCCGTCGGCCCGGGACGTCGACGGTGTTCCTGACCCTGCGTGACCCGGTCGCCGACCTCTCCCTGTCGGCCACCTGTCCGCGGTCGGTGTTCGACGCACTCGACCCGGCGATCGTCGAGGGCGCACTGGTGGTCGTCCACGCGCGGCCGCGGGTACACCCGGCTCGCGGCAGCCTCCAGCTGTCGGTCGACGACATCCGCCCGGTCGGGGTGGGTGCGCTGCTCGCGGCGGTCGAGCGACGACGCGCGGCGCTGGCCGCCGAGGGGCTGTTCGCCGCCGCCCGCAAGCGCCGGCTGCCCTTCCTGCCGGCCGTCGTCGGCCTGGTCTGCGGGCGCGGGTCGGTGGCGGAGCGCGACGTGCTGGACAACGCCGCCCTGCGCTGGCCGGCCGTGCGGTTCGCCGTGCGCAACGTGCCAGTCCAGGGTCCGTCGGCAGCGCAGGAGGTCGCCGAGGCGGTGCGCTGGCTGGCTGGCGACCCCGAGGTCGAGGTGATCGTCGTCGCCCGCGGCGGTGGGGCCGTCGAGGACCTGCTGCCGTTCTCCGACGAGCAGCTCCTCAGGACGGTGGCCGGGTGTCGGGTGCCGGTCGTCTCCGCGATCGGGCACGAGTCGGACACCCCGCTGCTCGACCTCGTCGCCGACGTCCGCGCCTCGACGCCCACCGACGCCGCGCGCCGGGTGGTGCCCGACGTCGCCGAGGAGCACCAGCGGATCGCCGACGCACGCGGACGCATGCGCCGGGCCGCGACCGGGGTCGTCGACCGGGAGTCGACCCGGCTCGGGTCGCTGGTGTCGCGCCCGGTCCTGGCCGACCCGCGGGGCGCACTCGTCGACCGGCCGGCCGCGGCCGTCGCCGAGGCCCGACGCCGGGCGACCCACGCGCTGAGCCGGGTCGCCGAGGCCGAGGAGGTCCGCCTCGGGCACGCCGTTGCACAGCTGCGCGCCCTCTCGCCGCTCGCCACCCTCGAACGCGGCTACGCCGTACTGACCACCCGCGACGGGGCCGTCGTCCGGTCGCCCGCAGCGGTCGACACCGGCGACGAGCTGCGCGCACGGGTCGCGGACGGTGTCCTCGCCGTGCGGGTGGAGTCCTAGGGTGCCGGCCGTGTCCGGCGGTGTCTCGAGGTCGAACGACGGCGGCCGCGAACGGCCCGACCGGGACCCGGCCGATCAGGAGTGGGGCCAGCGTGAGCCGGGCCAGCGGGAGCCGGGCGACCGTGGTGACGCGGACGACGGGACCCGGTCCGACGGCGGCCCCGGAGCGAGCCACGACGGGGGAAGTCCGTCGGGACCGTCGGCTGCAGACACCGGGGTCGCCGGGTCCGACGCGCTGACCTACGAGGCCGCCCGCGACGGTCTGGCGGACATCGTCCGGGCACTGGAAGCCGGCGGTCTCCCGCTGGAGGAGTCCTTGCGGCTCTGGGAGCGGGGCGAACGACTGGCGGGTGAGTGCGAGCGGTGGCTCGCGGGAGCGCGCGAGCGCCTCGACCGGGTGGTGGGCCCCACCCGACCGCCGCGGCCCGGAGCCGACTGACAGTCAGGATGGTGGTTTCACCAAGCCTCACTGTCAGTCGACGGTCCGGGTGCGGTGGCCAGGGTCGCCAGCTCCGACGCGGTCGCGTTGCCGGAGAGCACCTCGAGGGTCGCAGGGCCTGGGGTGCGGGCGGCGGGAACGGCGGCAGCACCTGGTGCTGCGGCCGCTGATGCGGTGCCGGCTGCTGTGAGACGCCCGGCCGGGAGCTCGGCGACGAGCGCGTGGCGAGCCGTCCCGCGCGGGTCGGCGGGCAGGTCGTAGGTGGTCCAGGTCGTGCCGGCCAGGCGCACGCTGCCCGTCGGCGCGGCCGCCCCGACCGCCGCGGCCCGCTGGGCGACGAGGTCGCCCGACCCCTGCTGCAGGTCGATGTAGTGGTCGGTCGTCGTGGTCACGGTCATCGTCCAGGCCCCGCTGACCCTGCTGCCCGCGGTCACCCGGACCACCGAGACGGCCCAGCCGGCCGGCAGCGTCGCCGGCGCACGGACCGCGAAGCCGACAGTGGCCGGCAGGTTCCGCACCTTCGTCTGCCAGTCGGGCACCGTGACCTGCCCGCGGGTGCCGTCGTGCCACATCCCGGTCACCAGCCAGACGATCGCGACGGCGGCGAGCAGCACACCGAGCGACCGGGTCATGTCGGCGGCCGTACCGCTCAGGCCGCGCCGACGAGGCGCCGGCTGCGGCGGAGGGCCCACCGGACCGGCGTCCCCGGCTCCTGCCGGTGGAGGCCCGGCAGCCGCACTCGAGGGCAGCGTCTCGGAGCGACCGGCGTCCATCGTGTGCGGGGCCGCTGCGCTGCCGGCTTCCCCTGCGGACGGTGACACTGCACGCCCGACTGGTTGCGCAGAGTCCAGTGGAGCGGTGCTGTCGGCCATGTCGCCATCTTCGTCACCGATCTCGTCAGGTGCCGAGCAGGCTGGGACGACGGTGCGCGCCCATCCATATCTTTGCGTGATATTCCGTTCCTGTGCGTCATCACTGCAGCTGGTGGATCTGCGGATCGAGCGGGTTCGAGACCGGCGGACGTCGCGGCAAAGGGAGCCCAGTCGAGTCCGTTGACGATTTCTGCACCGCGTGGTTACGGTCCGCGTGACTGGACGATCGGTGGACTCGGGACCGCGGTGCGACTGGCCGGACAGCCGACCAGCTGTGGGGTCGCCTCCATCGACACGGCGGTAGATCACGAAGGGCACCCGCCCGCACGAAGCGGTTCGGACGACAACGGGGTGAGGCTGTGGCTCGATCGGTTCCGGCGGTCGTCCGGGCGCTCGATGTCCTCGAGATGTTCCTCGACGGCCGGGGCAGCTTCTCCGCTCCCGAGGTGGCCGCCGCCCTCAACCTGCCCCGGACGACGACCCACGAGCTCCTCGCCACCCTCACTGAGCGTGAGTACGTCGAACGGATGCCGGACAACAGCCATCGTTTCCGGTTGGGCGTCCGGGTCTACGAGCTCGGCAGTGTCTACGCCGACGCCCTCGACGTCGTCCGCGACGCCCAGCCCCTCGTCGACGACGTCGCCGCGCGCTGCGGCGAGACCTGCCAGCTCGGACTCCTCGACGGCCGCGACGTCGTCTACGTCGCCCGCGCCCGGTCGGCCCTGCAGCCGGCCGGGGAAGCCGCCAGCCCGGGAGTGAGCCCGCCCGCAGGTCGCCGCGTCCCGGCCGTCCGGACCGCTGCCGGTCGGGTCCTGCTCGCGCACCTGCCGCGGGCCGACCTCGACCGCCGGCTCGCCGCCGCCGGCAACGGTCCGCCAGGGACGTCGCCTCCCGGGTCGAGCACCGCCCCGACGGCCGCCATCCCGGACCCGGGCCGGGTCGACGTCGCGGCCGCCGAACGGGTTCGGCTGTGGCGCGAGCTGTCCACCGTGGTCGCCCGGGGGGTCGGCAGCGACGCCGACGGGGCCGACCGGCGCAGCCGCGCCATCGCCGCCCCTGTCCGCGACCATGCCGGCCGAGTGGTCGCCGCCCTGGAGATCAGGGTGCCGGTCGAGCGCTGGGAAGGTCCCCGGTCACTCGCGCTGGAGTCGCTGGTCCGACGTGCCGCCGCCCGTGCCTCCACGCGGTTGGGCTACCGACCGCCGCGTCCGCCGGACACCATCGCGCCCGCTGTCCCGGCGGCGTCGGCCGTCCGTCCGGGCGCTGTGGGACCGGTGATCGCCGGCCGCCCCGCAGCGACGGGTCCACTGAGCGGGCACCCGTCTCTGAACGGTCACCTCGCCGGCACCACGCGGGAGAGGTCCGGCGCTCCGCTCGAGAAGGTCGGGACCGTCGCGGACAGGATCGGCACCGCGCAGGAGCGGGTCGGCGCAGCGCAGGAGCGGGTCGGCACCGCGCAGGAGAGGGTCGCCGCCACCCACGAGAGGGCCAGCGCGCTGTCGGGACGACCCGGGCCCGGACAGCAGAGACTGGATACCGACCCGACGACCGGCCGCACCGCTCCCGTCGGGCGTTCGCCGGCGCCGTCGGGGCCAGGCCCGGGAGGCCGGCCCGTCCCCGTGACGGCCAGCGGCGGGCTCCGTCGCCCGGAGCTGCGCCCCACCGTCGGCGACCCCGGCCCGTGGGCTCCCCCGACCCACCGCGCCGCGCCCGGCGTCTCCCGACCGGCAGCGGGCGTCCTGCCGCGAGGTCTGCCTGCCGACTGGCCGGCCGTCTCCCGTTCGGTCTCGGTGCCGCCGCCCGGGTCGCCCGTGCCCCGGTGGGGTGCGGCGGGCGCTCCGAGCGGCCAGCTCACCCCGCTCCCGGACGGCGAAGGGGACCGCGACCGCAACCGCGACGCGCTGCACGCCGGGGTCGTCGGCGTGCCGACGGCAGGGGCACTGCACCCGAGCGCGGCGCCCGACCCGGCCGGCGGCGAGCGCGCCGGTGCACCCGAGCCCGGCCAGCGGTAGCCGGCCCATCGGTAGCCGGCCGAGCGGAGCCGGGGCAGGCGTGCCGTCGCCGCGAGCGCCCCTGCAGGAGACTCCGAGGATGGCCCAGGTCCCCGACGGTTTCCGCCTCGAGCACGACACGATGGGCGACGTCCTCGTGCCCGCCGGTGCCCTCTGGGGGGCCCAGACCCAGCGTGCGGTCGACAACTTCCCGATCTCCGGGCGCGGCATGGAGCCCGCCGTGGTGCACGCCCTGGCACGGATCAAAGCAGCGGCCGCCGTGGTCAACGCCGAGCTCGAGGTGCTCCCGCGGGCGCACGCGGACGCCGTGATCGCCGCCGCGCGGGCGGTCGCGGCGGGCGCGCACGACGACCAGTTCCCCGTCGACGTCTTCCAGACCGGGTCCGGCACCTCGACCAACATGAACGTCAACGAGGTGATCGCGACCCTGGCGTCGCGGGCGAGTGGGCTGCGCATCCATCCGAACGACCACGTCAACGCCTCGCAGTCCTCCAACGACACCTTCCCGTCGGCCGTGCACGTCGCCGCGACCGGGGCCGCCCTCGACGTGCTCGTCCCGGCCCTCACGCACCTGGCCGGCGCGCTGCGCGCCAAGTCCGCCGAGCTCGCCGGGATCGTCAAGGCCGGGCGCACCCACCTGATGGACGCGACGCCGGTGACCCTCGGCCAAGAGTTCGGGGGCTACGCAGCGCAGGTCGAGCGGGGCGTCGACCGGGTCCGCGACACCGTCGCCCGACTCGCCGAGCTGCCCCTGGGGGGCACCGCCGTCGGGACCGGGATCAACACCCCGCCCGGGTTCGCACGGGCGGTGATCGCCGAGCTGGCCCGCGACACCGGTCTGCCGCTCACCGAGGCCCGCGACCACTTCGAGGCCCAGGGGGCGCGCGACGCGCTGGTCGAGCTGTCCGGCCAGCTGCGCACGGTGGCCGTGAGCCTGTACAAGCTCGCGAACGACATCCGCTGGATGGGCTCGGGACCACGGGCGGGGCTCGGCGAGCTGCGGCTCCCCGACCTGCAGCCCGGCTCGTCGATCATGCCGGGCAAGGTCAACCCGGTGCTGTGCGAGGCGGTCCGGATGGTGGCCGCGCAGGTCCTCGGCAACGACGCGACGGTCGCCTTCGCCGGCTCCCAGGGTGACTTCGAGCTCAACGTGATGGTCCCGGTGATGGCGCGCAACGTGCTCGAGTCGGTCCGGCTGCTGGCGGCGGTCGCGGTCCTCTTCGCCGACCGCTGCGTGACCGGGATCGAGGCCGACGCCGAGCAGGCCGCCGCCCACGCCGCTTCCTCCCCGGCCGTCGTGACCCCGCTGAACCGCTACCTGGGCTACGAGGCCGCCGCGGCCGTGGCGAAGACGGCACTCGCCCGCCGGACCACGATCCGCCAGGTCGTGCTCGACTCCGGATACGTCGAGAGCGGTGCTCTCACCCTCGATCAGCTCGACGCCGCCCTGGACCTGCTCGGGATGACCCACCCGTAGGCCACCCGTCGGTCAGCGGGTCGTGGTCCACCCGTTGCCGACTGCGACACTGCAGGTAGCGTCGTTGCCCTTGGACGCCCGGGCCACGGCCACTCGTCGGGAGGGGGACCGTGAACGGGACGATCACCAATGTCGGCGTGAGCGGGACGATCACCACGGCCGTCGACACGTCGCTGACGCCAGCCGCCCCTGTTGCACCCGACCTGGCTGCGATCGCCGGGCGCTACGAGCGTGCGCTGCCTCCCGGACAGCTCGGGCGGCTGCGGGCGGACCCCCTCGATCGCCTCGAGATCCCCGTCGTCGCGACCGACTGGGCGGGGACCGGGGCCGACGCGGAGCCGTCGTTCTCCGCGTTCGGCTACGGCGCCGCCGTCGAGCAGGCCGTCGTCGGCGGTCTCGGGGAGCTGGCCGAGTCGGTGCTGCTGACCGCCCGGCTGCGGCGGACCGTCCCCCGGGCCGCCAGCTACACCGAGCTCCGCAACGTCCTGGGCGACCGGGCCGTGGTCGACCCCGTGACGCTGGTCCTGCCCGCCGGGACGACGGCGGCGCGCGAGCGGGAGCTGCAGTGGCTGCCGATGACCCGGTGGAGCACCGGGGAGCAGGTGCTCGTCCCGGCCGAGTTCGTCGCCTGCCGGTCCGCGGACACCCCCGGCGGACCTCCGCCCGGCGGCTGGCTGACGACGCCCGTCACCAACGGACTCGGTGCCGGGGACACCGTCGAGCGGGCGCTGTCCCACGCGCTGCTCGAGCTTGTCCAGCGCGACGCCAACACCGTCTCGCTGCGCGCCCTGGAGCAAGGGGTGCTGGTCGACACGGCCTCGCTGAGCGACCCGGTGACGGTCGGACTGCTGAACCGGCTGCGGTCGGCCGGCATCGAGCCGCAGATCCGCCTGGCCTCGACGGAGCTGGCGACGGTGGTGCACGTCACCGGGCTGGACACCGACTCCGCGACGCCGCCGCTCGCGGCCACGGCGTGCGGCGAGGGGGCGCACCCGGACCGGGAGGTCGCGATCCGGAAGGCGGTCGAGGAGTACGCGTCGTCGCGTGCACGCAAGGTGTTCGCGCACGGCCCGCTGGCCCCGATCCGTCGCCTCGACCCCGTCTACGTCGACCGCGAGCTGGCCCGCCCGCTGCCGCCGCAGGAGCCGCGCGCGCTGGCCGCCATGACCCGCTGGTGTGCGATGTCCGCAGCGGAGCTGACCGACCTGCTGCTCCCGAGCGTGCTGGCCACCCGGTCGACGGTCGCGCTGGAGACCCTGCCGACCCTCGCGGCGGGTGTCGCGGACAGCCCGGCGGACCTGTGTGCGCTGATGCTCGACCGCCTCGCCGCGTTCGACCCGCTGGTGGCGCTCGTCACGTCCGACGGCGTCGGTCGCCCCTACGGCGCCGGTCGCGCCGATGGCCCCGACGGCGCGGGGACGGATCGCGCGATCCACGTCGTCAAGGTCGTCGCACCCGGCATGGAGGTCGAGACGCTGTCCTACCTCCGCCTCGGCGAGCGGGTCCTGCGGCGGCTCCTCGACCGCGACAGCCCACTGGTCGGTCTCGGGACGGTCGACCCGGCGCGCCATCCCCGCCGCCGTCCGGTGGTCCTGACCGAGGACGCGACCGAACGGATCGGCGGCCCCGCGTGGCTGGATGCCGAGCAGGTCGAGCGGACCGTCGGCGAGCTGTACCCACTCTACCGGGAACCGACCCGGCACGCGGTCCCGCGACTGCGCGGGGAGTGCTGAGCACCCAGCAGCCGGCACCCAACTTCGTCCCGGACAGCTCCGTCCCGGACAGCCGGCACACCTCCGTCCAGCCGGACTCGGACGTCGTCCCGCGCAGCCGGGCTCAGACCTCCAGGCCCTCCAGCAGCTCGGTCACCAGCGCGGCGATGGGCGAGCGCTCGGACCGCGTCAGGGTGACGTGGGCGAACAGCGGGTGCCCCTTCAGCTTGTCCACGACGGCCACGACCCCGTCGTGGCGGCCGACCCGCAGGTTGTCGCGCTGGGCGATGTCGTGGGTCAGGACCACCCGGGAGTTGGTGCCGATCCGGGACAGGACCGTCAGCAGGACGTTGCGCTCCAGGGACTGGGCCTCGTCGACGATCACGAACGAGTCGTGCAGCGAACGGCCGCGGATGTGGGTCAGCGGCAGGACCTCCAGCAGCCCCCGGGCGACGATCTCCTCGACGACCGGGCCGGCCGCCACCGAGCCGAGGGTGTCGAACACCGCCTCCGCCCAGGGCCCCATCTTCTCCGCCTCGCCGCCCGGCAGGTACCCGAGGTCCTGGCCGCCGACGGCGTAGAGCGGCCGGAACACGACCACCTTGCGGTGCTGTCCCCGCTCCATCACCGCCTCCAGGCCGGCGCACAGCGCCAGCGCGGACTTGCCGGTGCCGGCCCGGCCGCCGAGGGACACGATCCCGACCTCGTCGTCGAGGAGCAGGTCCAGGGCGACCCGCTGCTCGGCCGACCGGCCGCGCAGCCCGAAGGCGTCGCGGTCGCTGCGGACCAGGCGCACCGTCTTGTCCGGCAGCACCCGCCCCAGCGCCGATCCCTGCTCCGACAGCAGCACCACCCCGGTGTGGCACGGCTGCTCCGCGGCCGCCGCGATCCGGGCCGTCCCGTCGCGGTACAGGTCGTCGATCGCCGACGCGGGCACGGCGACCTCGGCCATCCCGGTCCAGCCGGTGTCGACGGCCTGCTGCGCGCGGTACTCCTCGGCCGGCAGCCCCACCGCCGACGCCTTGATCCGCATCGGCAGGTCTTTGCTCACCAGGTGCACGTCGAGGCCCTCGGCGGCCAGGTTCAGCGCGACCGCGAGGATCCGGCTGTCGTTGTCGCCGAGGCGGAACCCCGCCGGGAGCACGCCGGTGTCGGCATGGTTCAGCTCCACCCGGACGGTGCCGCCGGCGTCGGAGATCGGCAGCGGGACGTCGAGGCGGCCGTGGGCAGCCCGCAGGTCGTCGAGCAGGCGCAGCGCCGCCCGGGCGAAGTACCCCAGCTCCGGGTGGTGGCGCTTGGCCTCGAGCTCGGTGACCACCACGACCGGCAGGACCACGTCGTGCTCGTCGAAGCGGCGCATCGCCTGCGGGTCGGCCAGCAGCACCGAGGTGTCCAGGACGTAGGTGCGGTGCCCGCCATCGAGCCCGGCGGTCAGCACTGCGGTGTCGGCGACCTGGTCAGCCACGACTCGTCCCTTCGGCGCCCGGGCGCCCACCGCGCCGGGTGCTCAGCTCGGCTGGCGGCTGGGTGCGGCCCGGGGTCCGATGGCGGGCCCCGCCTCCTTCGGCACCTCGGCCGACAGCGCGCACCGACGCGGGACTCGCGTCGCTGGCGCCGTCGACGACGGGTGTCACGGATGGGCCTCCCCCGAGACGGCGGGCCCCGCCTGCCGTCGCCACCGACCCTACGGCCGACCCTCCCGGGCTCGGGCAGCGACACCCGCCGCGGTGGGCGCGGCAGTGGGCGCCGCAGCGGACGCGGCCGTCGGCGCCGCAGCTCCCGTCACAGCCGTCCGACCCGGTGTCAGCCCCCGAAGCGGCGGTGGCGCAGGGCGTAGGACCGCAGCGCCCGCTGGAAGTCGACCTCGCGGAACGCCGGCCAGTAGGCCTCGCAGAAGTAGAGCTCGGAGTGCACGGACTGCCAGATGAGGAACCCGGACATCCGCTGCTCGCCCGAGGTGCGGATGATCAGGTCGGGATCGGGCTGGCCGCGGGTGTAGAGGTGCCCGGCGATGTGCTCGACGTCGAGGATCTCCGCGAGGGCCTCCAGCGAGGTGCCGGCCGAGGCGTGCTCCCGCAGCAGCGAGCGGACCGCGTCGGTGATCTCCTGGCGGCCGCCGTAGCCGACGGCGACGTTGACCACCATCCCCGGCAGCCCCTCGCTCTCCGCGACGGCCGTCTTCAGCTCCACCGCGGCCTCGGCCGGGAGCAGGTCCAGGTCCCCCATGAGGTTGACCCGCCACCGGCCGGTGCCGGCGAGGCGGCGCACCGTCTCGGAGATGATCGACACCAGGGGGGCGAGCTCGTCGACGTGGCGGGTGCGGATGTTGTCCGTCGAGAGCAGCCACAGGGTGACCAGCTCGATGCCGGCCTCGTCACACCAGCCGACGAACTGCTCGACCTTCTCCCCACCGGCCCGGTGGCCGGTCGCGGCGTCCTCCCCGACCGAGCGGGCCCAGCGGCGGTTGCCGTCCAGCAGCACCGCGACGTGGCGGGGACGGCGGTCGGCCGGGATCGCCGCCACCAGCCGCTTGCCGTACACCCGGTAGGCGGCGGCCCGGACGTGCGGGGAGGGCAGCCGGTCGACGACCGACCCGAGCCCGGTGCGCAGCCACGTCCGCGTGCGCGCCATGCCCGCTCCCCTCGCACCGGACCGGCGGCCCGAGCAGCCCCGACCCGGCCGTCGCGACAGTACCGCCGGAGGCGCTCGGGACCGCGGCCGCGGCGACGGTGTCGGGTGTGCGGGACACTCGACGCACGGCGTGGTGTGGGGGACGGAGCGGATGTGGACGCAGCGGCTGCAGGACCCGGTCCTTCCGACCTTCCCTCCGGGCTCCCGTCCGGGCGCCGGCCGCCGGATGCGTCGCCGACCGCTGCGGCCGCGGCGGCCAAGCCGCTGCTACGCGGCTGGCTGCACCTGGCGACCTTCCCCGTCGCGGTGCTGGCGGGAGTGACCCTCGCGGTCCTGGCGACCACGACCAGCGCGGCCGCCGGACTGGCCGTGTTCACGGTCTGTGCGGGCCTGCTGTTCGGGGTGAGCGCGCTCTACCACCGGGGGACGTGGCCGGCCCGGTCGACCGCGGTGCTCCGCCGCTTCGACCACGCGAACATCTTCCTGCTGATCGCGGGCACCTACACACCGTTCGCGCTGCTGCTGCTGCGCCCACCGAGACAGCAGGTCCTGCTCGGGCTCGTCTGGGGGTCGGCAGCGGTCGGCGTCGCCTTCCGGGTGTTCTGGCTGCACGCGCCGCGGTGGCTGTACGTCCCCGTCTACCTCCTCATGGCGTGGGGGGCGGCGTTCTTCATCCCGGACTTCGCCGATCGCGGGGGGACCGCCGTCGTCGTCCTGCTCGCCGCCGGTGGCGCGGCGTACACCGCCGGCGCCGTCGTCTACGGGCTCAAGCGGCCGGTGCTCTCCCCGCGGGTCTTCGGCTTCCACGAGGTGTTCCACTCCCTGACCGTCCTGGGCTTCACCGCGCACGTCGTCGCGATCGGGCTCGCCGCCGCCCGCACCGGCGTCCTCGGCTGAGGCGCGGCCGGTCGGGCGGGTTCGGCGTCGGCCCAGCGGTTGCCCAGCGTCGGCGCGGCGGTGGCTCAGCGGCGGTGGCTCAGCGTCGGCGCGGCGGCGGCGGGGTCTCGGGCGGGCGGGTCGGCCACACCGGGCGGGCCGGCCGGCCGGCGTCGCGCGGATCGGGCTCCTCGACGAAGGAGATCCGCCGGACCTGGTGGCGCATGGACCGCATGAGCAGGGCCAGCGCGACCCCCATCGCGACGACGAGGCTGAACGCGACCCAGCCGGGGCCGATGTCCCCGCTGGACACCCTCTTCGCCAGGGCCGCCGACACCGTGGCGGAGGGCGACACCGTGGAGGACGGTGACGCACCCGGCGACGTCGTCGGCGAGGCGACCGCCGCGGCTGCCGCTACCGCCTGCGCGAATGCCGCGTGCGCGACGGCCGCGGACGCGCTCACGCGGTGCCCTCCGGGCGCAGTCCGGCGAACAGGTCGTGCTCCGGCAGCGTCGTCGCGACCAGCGAGCGGGCCAGCTCGAAGTCCTCGGTGGGCCACGCCTCGGCCTGGACGTCGAGCGGCACGCTGAACCAGCCGCTCAACGGGTCGATCTGGGTGGCGTGCGCGATCAGTGCCCGGTCGCGCACCGCGAAGTAGTCCGCAGCCGGGACCCGCGTCGTCAGCTGCGCATCGGTGTCCAGGACGATCGGCTCGCCCTCGGCCTCCGCCTTCTCCAGCCACTCCTTGATCCGGTCGGTGTACGGCGACGGCAGCCCGCGGGCCTCGACCGCCTCGTGCAGCCGCATGATCCGCGACCGGCTGAACGAGCGGTGGTAGTAGAGCTTCGCCGGCTGCCAGGCCGGGCCGGCGTCGGGGAAGCGCGCCGGGTCGCCGACGGCGTCGAAGGCCGCGACGGACACCTCGTGGCAGCGGATGTGGTCCGGGTGCGGGTAGCCGCCGGACTCGTCGTAGGTGGTGACCACGTGCGGGCGGACCCGGCGGAGCACCTCGACCAGCGCCCTCGTCGACTCCTCGAGCGGGACGAGGGCGAAGCACCCGGCCGGCAGCTCCGGCTTGGGGTCGCCCTCGGGCAGCCCCGAGTCGACGAAGCCCAGCCAGACGTGGTCGACCCCGAGGACCCGCGCCGCCTCGGCCATCTCCGCCCGGCGGACCGCGGCGAGGTTCGCGACCACTTCCGGCCGGTCCATCGCCGCGTTGAGGATCGACCCCGCCTCACCGCCGGTGCACGAGACCACCGTCACCGACAAGCCCTCCGCGACGTACTTCGCGCTGCTCGCCGCGCCCTTGCTCGACTCGTCGTCGGGGTGGGCGTGGACGTGCAGCAGGCGCAGCTGCTCCCCCGGCTCGGGCAGCCCGACCGCCACGTGTCCCGCCGCCGCCGGCTCGGCGGGCACCGGCTCCGCGGGCGCCGCCTCCGCGGGCACGGCCTCTGCGGGCGCCGCGTCAGCAGGCGCGACCTCGGCGGGCGTGGCTGGTGTCGTCGCGAGGGGGGCGGTACCCGGCAGCTGCTCGGTGGTCACCGTCCCATCCTCCCTGGGCGCACGCCGGGTGTCGGGCCGCCGGTCGAGCCGTCCCGACCCGGGACCCGAGCACATCGACGACGACTCGGGGCTCGTGGGGCTGAGGTGGCGTCCCCCACGCCCCACGAGCCCCGAGTCGTCGCGGACGTGCGCAGCGGACGCGGTCCGGACCGTCGTGCAGTGCTGCACTGGCGGTGCAGTCCGGACCGTCAGTGCAGTCCCGACGCGCCCGGCTGCTGACAGCCGTCGACGGTCACGCTCACCGGCTTGCTCACGGTGGCCACCCGCGCGTGGACGTCACCCGCTGCGGCCGTGGACGCGGCGACCGCCACGACGGCGCGGCCGACCACGGTCCCGGCGGCGTCGGTGGCGGTCAGGACGCAGCGCAACGGCGTCCCCGGGGGGCGGACGACCCGGAACACCGCCGAGATCGCGTGCGGCCCGGGAGCCGACAGCCCGATCAGCTGCGACCCGACGGCGCCCGGGTCGTGGCCGCGCGCTGCCCACCCGACCCAGGTGACGGCCGCCGCGACGGCGGCCGCCGCGCCGACGACGGCCACCGCCCGGCGCCTGCGGACGAGGCTCCCCGAGGGGCGCGCGGGCCGACCGAGCAGCTCCCCCGCCCGCCGGACGCCGTACCGGGCGACGAGGACCTCATCCGGGGTGGCCACCGGCGCCGGCGCGGGCGCTGGCACCGGGGGGACCAGGCTCACGCTCCCATGGTGCTCCCGAGCGAACACCCACCACCGCCGGCGTGCAGCGGGCCGGGATGCAGAGGGCGCAGGCGGGTTCATGCACCGGATCACTTGCTACCGTCGCTGGTTCTGCACGAGAGCGTGGCGGCCTGGCGCCGACCGCACCGCCCTCGTGCCACCAGCAACGAGTTCTCGACGACAGCGGCGGCGCGGCGGCGGGAGACCGGCCGGCGCGACGCAGCCCGGGGAGGTACACCGTGACCCAGACGCACGCCACCGACGACGTTGCCTGGCTGACGCAGGAGGCCTACGACCGGCTGAAGGCCGAGTACGACCACCTCGCCGGACCCGCCCGGGCGGAGGTCGCCACCCGCATAGAGGAGGCCCGCGCCGAGGGCGACCTGCGGGAGAACGGCGGCTACCAGGCGGCCCGGGAGGAGCAGGGCAAGCAGGAGGCCCGCATCCGCCAGCTCGACGTCCTGCTGCACCGGGCGCGGGTCGGGATGGAGCCCGCGACCTCCGGGATCGTCGGGCCGGGATCGAAGGTCCGGGCCCGTTTCGTCGCCGACGACGAAGAGGTCACCTTCGTGCTCGGGTCGCGGGAGGTCGTCGGTCTCGACGACTCCGTCGATCTCGACGTGTACTCCCCGCAGTCGCCGCTGGGTTCCGCGGTGAACGGCCACCGGGCCGGGGACACCGTCAGCTACTGGACCCCCACCGGCGTGGCCATCGAGGTCCACATCCTCGACGCGGTCCCGTTCGGCTCCTGACCGCACCCCGGCAGCGGATGGCGACCGCGGCGATCCGGCCGGACCCCGCTCCCCGCGACAGGCAGGACCACCCGTGCTGCTCTCCGACCGCGACATCAGGGCCGCCCAGGAGTCCGGGCGGATCAGCCTGGACCCCTTCGACGCCGCGATGGTCCAGCCCTCCAGCGTCGACGTGCGCCTCGACCGGCTCTTCCGGCTCTTCGACAACCACCGCTACGGGGTGATCGACCCGGCGACGGAGCAGCCGGAGCTGACCCGCCTGGTCGAGGTCGACGCCGGGGACGCTTTCGTGCTGCACCCCGGGGAGTTCGTGCTCGGCTCGACCTACGAGCTCGTCGGCCTCGGGACCGACATCGCCGCCCGCCTGGAGGGCAAGTCGAGCCTGGGACGTCTCGGGCTGCTCACGCACTCGACCGCGGGCTTCGTCGACCCAGGCTTCAGCGGGCACGTGACCCTCGAGCTGTCAAACGTGGCGACGCTGCCGATCATGCTCTGGCCCGGGATGAAGATCGGCCAGCTCTGCTTCTTCGCGCTGTCGAGCCCGGCCGAGCACCCCTACGGGTCGACCGGCTCCGGCTCGCGCTACCAGGGGCAGCGCGGTCCGACGGCCAGCCGCTCGCACGTCGACTTCCACCGCACCCCGCTGCGCTGAGCCGCCGCGCGAGCCGACCCGGCCGCCGCTGTCCCACCCGTCAGCCAGCCAGTCAGCCACCCTCTGCGACCCGTCGGCCGAACGTCAATCGACGGTCAGCCGGCCGTCAGCCACCCCTCAGCCGACGGTGGGACCGGTGTCGCGGACCAGCCACCCGCGCTCGCGCAGCGCCCCGAGAGCGGCAGCGGAGTGGATCGGCCCGCGGGTCTCGACGGCCAGCGCGATCGCGACCTCGCCGACAGCCAGGCGCGCCGACGTGCGCTCGTGCACGACCTCCAGGACGTTGACGTCGGCCGCAGCCAGCTCCGACAGCACGGCGACCAGCGCCCCCGGGCTGTCCGGCACCTGCACCTCGAGGCTCAGGTAGCGCCCGGCGGCGACCAGGCCGTGGCGCACGATGCGCAGCAGCAGCAGCGGGTCGACGTTCCCGCCCGACGCCACGACGACGACCGGCGGGCGGAACCGGGAGGGGTCGTCGAGGACCGCTGCGAACGCCGCCGCACCGGCCGGCTCCACGACGAGCTTCGAACGTTCGAGGAGCAGCACCAGCGCACGGGTGAGGCTCGCGTCGGGCACCGTGACGATGTCGTCGACGAGGTCGGCGACGATCGGGAACGGCACGTTCCCCGGCCGCCCCACGGCGATGCCGTCAGCGATGGTGGCCATGCCCGCCAGCGCGACCGGCCGCCCCGCTGACAGCGAGCCGGGCCAGGCCGCTGCACCGGCCGCCTGCACCCCGACGACTCTCACGTCGGGTCGGCGGGTCTTGACGGCGACGGCGATGCCGGCGAGCAGACCGCCGCCACCGGTGCACACCACGACCGTCGCCACGTCGGGGACCTGGTCGAGGATCTCGAGGCCGACCGTGCCCTGCCCGGCCACGACGTCGGGATGGTCGAAGGGGTGCACCAGCACCGCTCCCTCGGCCCGGGCGAACGCACCGGCGGCGAGTAGCGCCTCGTCGATCGTCGTCCCGGCCAGGCGGACGTCGGCGCCGTAGCCGCGGGTGGCGTTCTCCTTGGCCAGGCTCGCGCCGTGCGGCATGAAGACCGTGACCGGCGCCCCGAGGAGCCGGCCGGCGAGTGCGACCCCCTGCGCGTGGTTGCCGGCGCTGGCGGCGACGACCCCGTGCGCGCGCTCGACCGCAGTGAGACCGGCGATGCGGGTGTAGGCCCCCCGGATCTTGAAGGAGCCGGCCCGCTGGAGGTTCTCGCACTTCACCCACACCGGTCCGCCGACCAGCTCCGACAGCAGCCGCGAGCCCTGGACCGGGGTGTGCAGCACCACGCTGTCGAGCAGCCGAGCGGCCGCCTCGACGTCGCGCAGTCCGACCTGGTGTCCGGCCCGACCGTGGACCGAGGGAGGGTGCACGCGCCCACCGTCGCACCGGTCAGTTCCCGGCGGCCCCGCGGCCCACGAGCTCGGCATCGGCCGCGCGGGCGTCCTCGCCGCTGCCCGGTACGGCCCCGACGCCCGAGGACAGCGCGCCGTCCTTCGGACGCCGCCGCAGCCAGTCGAGCAGTCCGCGGTGCACGCGCGGCGTCGTCGGCGCGGTGCGCAGGATCGCGACCAGGGCCGCCGTCACGGGCACCGCGAAGAAGATCCCGGCGATGCCGTAGAGGACGCCGCCGGCGGTGATGGACAGGAACACCGCCAGCGGGTGCAGCCGCACCGCCCGACCCAGCAGCAGCGGCTGCAGGACGTGGCCCTCCACCTCCACGACGAGGAGCACACCGGCGAGCATGAGGATCGCGTAGAGCGGTCCGTGGGCGACGAACGCGACGAGCACCGAGACCGTGCCGCTGGTCAGCGTCCCGACGATCGGCACGAAGGCGCCGATGAACACCAGCACCGCCAGCGGGATCGCCAGCGGGACCCGCAGCGCGGTCGCCACGACGAAGATGCCGACGGCGTCGGAGGCGGCCACGAGGACCGTCGCCCGGACGTAGCCGGTGATCGCCGCGTACGCCCGCAGGCCGCGGTCGTGCACCACGTCGTGGCCGCGACCGGGGAACAGCCCGGCGAGGAAGTCCCAGATCCGGCGGCCGTCGAGCAGGAAGAAGAACAGGCAGAACAGGGTGATGAAGGTGTTGGTGGCGACGGTCCCGATCTCGGAGCCCACGGAGATCGCTGAGTTGACGACACCGCCGGAGCCACCGCTGGTGAGCGTCTGCTTGACCTTGTCGTAGGTCTTGACCAGGACGTCGTGGGTGAGCCCGAAGCCGTTCAGCCGGACCTGCAGCTGGGCGACCGCCGTGGTCACCTGGGCGCTGAGCAGGCTGAAGTCGGTGGCGATCCGGGTGCCCACGAGGGTGAACAGGCCGGCGACGAAGGCGACGAACAGCAGCAGGGTGAGGCCCGCGCCGGCGCCGCCGCGGACGCCGTGCCGGGCGAGGGTCTCGCGCAGCGGGTTGAGCAGCGACGCCAGCAGCAGGGCGATCGCGACCGGGATGATCAGCTCGGACACGAAGCTCAGCAGGTACAGCACGCCGGCCACGCCGACACCGACGATCAGCAGCCGCCACGTCCACTCACTGGCCACGACGAGCCCGCCGGGGATGCGCCCACCCGCCCGGCTCGCCGCCTGCAGGGAGCTGCTGGCGTCCTCGGGGGCACCGGCCGCCGGGTCGGGAGCGAGCAGCGTCGGAGCCGGCGGCGTCTGGCCCGGCGGGATCTGGGCCGAAGCCACCGGCGGCTCGGTGGGCGACGGCCCCTCGACGGCCGTCGGAACTCGATGGGCGGCGCCGGTCACGTCACTGCCGGCAGGGATCGCGCCCGGGGCCCCATCGCCGGCCGGGTCGCCGCCGACCAGGACAGCGCCAGCCGTCGGGAGGGGGGAGGTCACCCCCGGCAGGATACCGGCGCCGACGTAGCGTGGCCGGGTGACGCATGCCGATCCCGATGTCCCCGCGGCCCCCTCTCGACCCGCAGACCCGCGACCGGCCGCACCCGCCGACCTCCCGAGCACCCTGGGGGCCCTGCGCGCCTCCGGCCACGAGTACCGCACCGTGGCGGAGGAGGTCCGGGCCAACCTGCTCACCCGGATGCGGTCCGGCGCCGACCGGTTCCCCGGGGTGCTCGGCTTCGACGACACGGTGCTTCCCGAGCTCGAGCGGGCCCTGCTCGCGGGGCACGACGTGGTGGTGCTCGGTGAGCGCGGCCAGGGCAAGACCCGCCTCATCCGCGCGGTCGCGGGGTTGCTCGACGAGTGGACACCGGTCGTCACCGGCTCGGAGATCAACGAGCACCCCTACGCCCCGATCACCCCAGCGACGCGGCGGCGCGTGGACGCCCTCGGCGACGACCTCCCGGTCACCTGGCGGCACCGCAGCGACCGGTACGGGGAGAAGCTGGCGACGCCCGACACCTCGGTCGGGGACCTCATCGGGGACATCGACCCGGTGAAGGTCGCCGAGGGCCGGTCCCTCGGGGACCCCGACACCGTCCACTACGGGCTGGTCCCGCGGACGAACCGCGGGGTGTTCGCGGTGAACGAGCTGCCCGACCTCGCCGAGCGGATCCAGGTCGCCCTGCTCAACGTCCTGGAGGAGCGCGACATCCAGGTCCGCGGGTACCAGCTGCGCCTGCCCCTCGACGTCCTGCTCCTGGCGAGTGCGAACCCCGAGGACTACACCAACCGCGGCCGGATCATCACCCCGCTGAAGGACCGCTTCGGCGCCGAGGTCCGCACCCACTACCCCCTCGAGGTCGCCGACGAGGTCGCGGTGGTCGTCCAGGAGGCGGCCCTGGTGGCGCCGGTGCCGCAGCACCTGCTCGAGGTGGTCGCTCGGTGGACCCGCGGGGTGCGCGAGTCGTCCTCGGTCGACTCCCGGTCCGGGGTCTCGGCCCGGTTCGCGATCTCCGGCGCCGAGACGGTCGCGGCCGGCGCGCTCCGTCGGGGCGCGCTCACCGGTGAGGACGCCCCGGTGGCCCGGATCGGTGACCTCCCGCCCGCGGTGCCGACCCTGCGCGGCAAGGTCGAGTTCGAGATGGGCGAGGAGGGCCGCGAGGAGGACGTCCTGACGCACCTGCTCCGGGTGGCCACGGTCGAGGTGTTCCGTGACCGCCTCGCCGGGGCCGACCTCACCGGCTTCACCGGGGCGTTCGCCGCCGGCGCGCTGGTGGCCACCGGTGACGGGGTCGCCTCCCAGGAGCTGCTCGACGCGCTCGGGCCGGTGGCGGGCCTCGCGAAGGTGCTCGAGCGCCTCGGCTTCCCCGACGCACCGAGCCAGGCCGAGGCGGCGTCGGCGGTCGAGTTCGTGCTGGAGGGACTGCACCTGACGAAGCGGCTGTCCAAGGAGCTCGCCGACGACGGCCGGACCCTCTACGGCACCTGACGACGGCCGGACCCGCTGCGCCACCTGACGATCGACCCCGACGGCAGACCGCTGCCGGCGCCGGGACCCGGGCGGCACGCTGGCCGGCGGACGGGCGCGGGGCGCGCGCGCCGGGGATCCTGGACGGGCGCGGCGTCGGTCGGCGGCGCACTGGTGAGTGGAGGAGGAACGCGCATGGCGTCGAGGTCAGGTCGTCGACCCTGGGTGGCACGTCTCGGGGTGCCCCTGGTCACCGGTGTCGCGGTCGGCTCGAGCCTGCTCGCCGGATGTGCCCAGGGGTCGTCGGCCGGAGCGGCCGACACCGTCGTCTCGGGCTCGGCCAGCGCGTCGGCCGACGTCGGTGCGTCCGCTTCGGCGACCGGACTGCAGTCGGCGGGATCGCAGTCGGCCGCACCGGACTCGACGGCCCCCGTCTCGTCCGGGCTGGCCTCCACCGGGCCGGCCTCGACGGCGGAGTCCACCCGGGGGACGTCGATGTCCGCTCCGTCGACTGTCTCGGCGGGTCCGAGCGGCGTTGCCCCGACCGCCGGCAGCGCCGCGCCGAGCCCCTCGCGGCCGGCCACACCCAGCGCCGGCACCCACCCGCCGCAGCAGCCGGGGCACAATCCCCTCACCGGGCTGCCCGGGGTCCCGGCGGGATTCACGCTGCCGCCCGGATACGACGTCCTCAAGACGAAGGCCCTCGACGGCGGGACCGAGGTCCTGCTGACCGCACCGAAGGTCGCCGTGTCGATCCCCTACCTGCGCGCCGAGCTGACCCGCCGGGGCTACGAGCAGGTGCTGCAGAAGAAGTCCGGGGCGATCACCGCGTGGGCGTACCGCAAGGGGAGCTCGATCATCTCGGTCTCCGGTGGTGTCGTCGACGAGGTGAACGCCACCGCGGTGGTCTTCGCCAAGCCCTGACCCTGGCGCCGGCCGGACAGGCCGGCGCCCAGCTCTCAGGCGGCGCGGTAGCCGTTCGGGTTGGCGGTCTGCCAGCGCCAGGTGTCCACGCACGCCTCCTCGAGGGTGTGGTCGGCGGTCCAGCCGAGGACCCGCTGCGCCTTCGACGGGTCGGCCCAGCAGGCCGCGAGGTCACCGGGCCGGCGGGGGGCCATCCGCACGGCGATCTCGCGCCCGGACGCCGCCCGGAACGCCTCGATCACCTGGAGCACGGAGGACCCGTGGCCGCGTCCGAGGTTGTAGGCCTCACAGCTGTCCGGCCCGGCGGAGTGCTCCAGGGCGGCGACGTGGCCGGTGGCCAGGTCGCTCACGTGCAGGTAGTCCCGCACCCCGGTGCCGTCGACGGTGTCGTAGTCGTCGCCGAAGACGGTGACCGCCGGCCGCTGGCCGATCGCCACCTGGGACACGAACGGGAGCAGGTTGTTCGGGACACCCGTCGGGTCCTCCCCGATCCGCCCGGACGGGTGGGCGCCGATCGGGTTGAAGTACCGCAGCCGGGTGACGTCCCAGCCGTCGCCGGTCGCGACGAGGTCCAGCAGGATCTGCTCGATCATCGCCTTGGTCCAGCCGTAGGGGCTCACCGGGCTGAGCGGCATCGTCTCGACGAACAACCTCGGCCCGGGGTCGCCGTAGACCGTCGCCGAGGAGGAGAACACCAGCGTCCGCACGCTGCGGGTCCGCATGACCTCGCAGAGGGCGACCGTCGAGGCGATGTTGTTGTCGTAGTACTGCAGCGGCACCCGCACCGACTCCCCGACGGCCTTGTCGCCGGCGAAGTGGATCACCGCGTCGACGGCCTCGCGGTCGAACACCCGCCCGAGGGCGTCGCGGTCGCGGAGGTCGAGGCGGGTGAAGGGGATCGGGCGCCCGGCGAGCTCGGCGAGGCGTGCCAGGGCCTCCTCCGAGGAGTTGCTGAGGTTGTCGACGACCACCGCCTCGTGGCCGGCGGCGAGCAGTGCGAGCACGGTGTGGGAGCCGATGTAGCCGGCGCCGCCGGTGACGAGGACACGCATGCGGCGACGGTACCGGCGGCGTGCTTGTGACGTCCCGACCCTGGCGGACGGTGCGGGACCGTCGTGAAACGTGTGGCCGCACCGACTCGTTCCCGTTGCTGACAGTGGTCAGCCGCACGAACGCGGGGGGCGCCCGGGAGATCCGCGCACCTCCGCGAGACGCTGGCACGACAGCCATTTGGTAGTGGATCAAACACTCTCGGTAGTTCCACAGGCACTTGTCTTTGCTCACGCGCTGTAGTTCTATTTCATGAGCAGGACGCCGGTGGCCCCAAGTCGGTGGACGGAGCGTCGCTACATCGTAGGCCTCGTCCCGGCGCACCCCACAGGTGCGCCCGAACGCACACCGCCGCACCAGCGGCTGTGGTGGCCATTCAGATCCCGTGGCGGTGGCTGTTCCTGACGCTCGTCGTACCTCGCACGCGACGGCGCACCTGGACCCCGGGGAATCGACGCCCACGACCACGAAGAGGATCCGACATGAACGTCCTGGCAATCGGCGCCCACCCCGACGACATCGAGCTGGGGTGCGCCGGGACACTGATCAAGCACGTCTCCTCCGGTGACGCCGTGACGATGCTCGTCGTGTCCATGGGCGAGGTCGGCCCGGGCGCGGTGGTCGAGCGCGAGTCCGAGCAGCGCGCGGCCGCCGAGCTCATCGGCGCCGACGTCGTCTTCGGCCGGCTGCCCGACTGCGAGGTGTCGCTGCACGAGCTGACCCTGGTGCACCTGATCGAGGACACGATCCGCCGGATCGGCGCGAGCGTCCTCTACACCCACGGGCTGCTCGACACCCACCAGGACCACCGCGCCGTCGCGCTGGCCTCCCTCGGCGCTGCGCGGCACTGCAGCCGGATCCTCTGCTACGACGCACCTTCCAGCTACGGCTTCACCCCGACCGTGTTCACCGACATCAGCGACAGCCTGGAGAAGAAGGTATCGGCGCTGCAGTGCCACACCAGCCAGGTGGCCGCCTCGGTGATGGCCTCCCCGGAGCTCGTCCGGACCGCAGCCGGCTACCGGGGCCACCAGGCCCGGGTCCCGGCGGCCGAGGGCTTCATGCCCCACCGACTCGTGCTGGCCGTCTGATGCGCCACCTCGACATCGCGGTGCTGGGCGCCGGCCCGACGGGCATGGGCGCGGCCTGCCGGCTCGCCGAGCAGTCGTCGCTGGACTGGCTGGTCTTCGACGCCGCCCCCGTCCCCGGCGGCGCCGCCGCTTCCTGGCGCGATGACCAGGGCTTCCTGTGGGACATGGGCGGGCACGTGCTGCACTCCCACTTCTCCTACTTCGACGAGGTCCTCGCGAAGTCGGTCTCGGAGTGGTCGCACCCGGTCCGCGACCCGGCGGTGTGGGTGCACGACCGCTTCCTGGACGCTCCGGTGCAGCAGCACCTCGACGACCTGGACACCGAGGTCGAGGAGAAGATCCGCAAGGAGCTCGCCGGGCGCAACCCGGAGCCGCGGGAGAACCTGTCGGACTGGTTCCGCGACCAGTTCGGCAACACCCTCACCGATCTCTTCTTCGACCCGTTCAACCACAAGATGTGGGCCTATCCGCCGCGCCTCATGGACCACTCGTGGACGTCGCTGCGCAGCGGCAGCGGCGCGCGGAACGTGCCCGAGGCGGGGACCCGTCCTGCCAAGGTCGTCGAGACGTTCCCCTACCCGCGCCACGGCATGGGCAGCCTGTGGTCGGACATCATGGCGACGCTCCCCCGCGAGCGCTTCCGGATGGACACCGCCGTGGTCTCCGTCGACCTCGAGCGGCACCTGCTGACCCTCACCGGCGGCGAGCAGGTCACCTACGACCAGGCGGTGTCCTCGATCCCGCTGCCGCCGCTGCTGGCCGACATCGAGGGCCACGACGACCTACACGCCCGGGCGTCGACGCTGCACCACTCCGCGGTCGAGGTCGTCGGCCTCGGCTTCGAGGGCGAGCCGCCGGCCGAGCTCGCCGGGCGTTCCTGGGTCTACACCGCCGACGCCGACATCGCCCTGCACCGCGCGACGATCCTCAGCAACTACTCCGACCTGGTCGCCGGTCCCGGACGCTGGTCGATCCTCTGCGAGATCGGGGTGTCGGAGTTCCGGCTGCTGGACCGCACGACCCTCGTCGAGGACTGCCTGCGGACCCTGCGCCGCTGGGGCGTCACGACCGACCCGGTCAGCGTCACCCGCCGCTTCGTGCCGATGGGCTACCCCGTCCCGACCCTCGGCCGCGACGCCGTCCTGCGGTACGTGCACGCCGGGCTGGAGGCCCACGGGGTCCGCTCCCGCGGCCGGTTCGGCGGCTGGCGCTACGAGTCGTGCAACCAGGACTACAGCTTCATGCAGGGGGTCCAGGCCGTCGACGCCATCACGACCGGTGGTGCCGAGGACGTCTTCTGGCACCCCGAGCGCTTCTGAGGCGACGACCGGCGGGTGACCCGCGGCCACCCACCGCCCCGCCCCCCTGCTCACCGGGGCGGGGCGGTCGGGCGTCCGCGGGAGGGAGCGCAGCGGTGCGGCTGCGCGGCCGCTCAGTGCACCGGGACCAGCCGGGTGACCAGCGCCCGGTGGTCACTGCCCACGATCGGCTCGACCCAGGCGGCCGCCGGGCGCCAGCCCGACGTCGCGAACACGTGGTCCAGCGGTGCCCCGAAGAACGGCGCCAGCCCCTGCGGCCAGGTGGCCATCGCGCCCGCGCCGGCACGCTGGGCGACGTCGGAGCAGCCGTGCAGGCCGCGCAGCGCCGGGTGGTCGACGGTCGAGTTGAAGTCCCCGGCGAGCACGGCGTCCGGGCGGCCCGTGCAGAGCCCGGTGGCCCGCTCGGTGTGCCCGCGCCACACCCTCGTCAGGGTCGGGTTGACCGGGGCCTGCGGGTGGACGGCGAACAGCCACGGCTCGCCGGGCAGGTCGGGACGCGCCGCGACCTCGCCGATGTCGGCCCCGTCGGTGCCGACCTGCCGGTAGGTGCCCAGACGGTCCGCGACCAGCAGTGACGTCGGGGCCACCAGTCCCTGGCCGGCCACCCCGAACACCTGGACCGGGCGACCGGCCGCGGCGAGGCGGCGGGCGACGTCGGCGGCGAGGCCGGGGCCCGTCTCGGGCATCGCCATGACGTCGGCGCCCGTCCCCAGGTAGAGCGCGGCGAGGCGCGCCGGGTCCGCCGCGGCGTGGTCGGTGTTGGTGACGACCACGGTCAGCGTGCCCGGCGGCGGTGGCCCGCCGGGGTGCTGCGGGCCGTAGCCGCGGGTGGCCAGGACGACCAGCTGACCGAGGGTGGCCACCACGGCGACGGCGGTGAGGGTGCCGACGACCGTGGCGACCCGGCGCCGACGACGGGCGAGCAGCGTGACGAGCGCGAGCGGGACGGCCGCGCCCAGCGTGGCCGCGGCGAGCACGCCACGAAACGCGATCAGCGCCACCCACGGCCAGTGCGCGCTCAGCCCGCCGGCCGCCGGCAGCACGAGGGTGGCCAGCGCGGCCGCGGGCACCGTGCCCACCGCGAGGGCGAGCGGCCACCGGCGCCGCAGCCGGGGCCGGCCGGCGAGGTCGCCGGGCATCGGCCCGCCGGCGCGGTCCCCGGGTACCGGCCCGCCGTGCTGCCCGGGCACTCCGCCGTGCTGCCCGGGTGCTCCGCCGTGCTGCCCGGGTGCTCCGCCGTGCTGCCCGGGTGCTCCGGCCATGCTCACCCCCGCTGTCCTCAGGCGGTCGACCCGCACCCGGCTGCCGGCCACCGCGGGCCTGCTCGATCGTCACCGTAGGCGGCCGATTAGCCTCGCGGCATGGCTTCGGACGGGCGTCGACCGCGGCGCCACGGGCGCTACCGGTACGGCGCCTGGAACGGCGGGCCGGATCCCCTCGCCCCGCCCTACGACGTCCGGGCCGCCGTGGACGCCCTGGGCCGGTCGGTGCTGGAGGGCGGGTCGCTGCGCGACGCACTGCGCGAGCTGCTCCGCCGCGGACCCGAGGGCCAACGCCGCGGCGGGCTGGACGACCTGGCCGCGCGGGTGGCCAAGCGGCAGGCGCAGCTGCGCCGGTCCGGAGACCTGGCGGGCTCACTGGAAAAGGTGCGTGAACTGCTCGACCGGGCCGTCGAGGCCGAGCGCCGCGCGCTGTTCCCCGACCCGTCCGACGACGCGCGCTTCCGCGAGGCCGGGCTCGACGCGCTGCCCGCCGACACCGCCCGCGCCGTGTCGGAGCTGGCGAACTACGACTGGCGCTCGCCGGCGGCCCGGGCCGCCTACGACGAGATCGGTGAGCTGCTCCGCCGGGAGGTCCTCGACGCGCAGTTCCGGGGCATGGCCCAGGCGCTGGCCGATCCGGACCCGGCGGCGATGGCCCGCGTCAAGGACATGGTGTCCGACCTCAACGCGCTGCTCGCCGCGCACGCCGCCGGCGAGGACACCACCGCGGCGTTCGCGGACTTCATGGCGCGCCACGGCGAGTTCTTCCCCGACGCCCCCGAGAGCGTGGACGAGCTGATCGACTCCCTCGCGCGGCGCTCGGCGGCGGCCAGCCGGCTGATGCGGTCGCTGTCACGCGAGCAGCAGCAGCAGCTGGGGTCCCTCATGGAGCAGGCGATGGGCGACCTCGACCTGGCGTCGGGGATGGCCGCGCTGTCCGACACCCTGCGCAGCCTGCGTCCGGGCCAGGACTGGTCGGGCCGCGAGCGGGTGCGGGGCGAGCAGGGTCTGGGCTACGGCGAGGGCGTCGAGCTCCTCGAGGAGCTGGGCGACCTGGACTCCCTCGCCGAGTCCCTCGCCCAGGACTACCCGGGCTCGTCCCTGGACGACGTGGACGTCGAGGCCGTCGAACGTCAGCTCGGCGCGCGCGCCGCGTCAGACCTGCAGCGCCTCCGCGAGCTCGAGCAGGCGCTGCAGGAGCAGGGGTGGCTGCAGCGGGCGCCCGGTGCCGACAGCGGCCTGATTCTGAGCCCCAAGGCGCTGCGCCGCCTCGGGCAGACGGCGCTGAGAGCGGTGTTCTCCCAGGTGCGCCAGGGCCGCCGCGGGACGCACGACACCCGGTCCGCCGGGGCCGCCGGCGAGGCGACCGGTGCCTGGCGGGACTGGGAGTTCGGCGACGAGCAGCCGCTGGACATCGTGCGGACCGTCACCAACGCCGTGCTCCGGTCGGTCGGCGAAGGCAGCCGGCCGGACCGCGACGACGGCCGGCCGGTCCGCGACGAGGACGGCCGGCCGACCCCCGACGGCGCCGGCGGCGGGCGGCGCGGCGCGGTCCGGCTGACCGCCGGCGACTTCGCCGTCGTGGAGACCGAGCAGCGTTCGTCGACCGCGGTCGCGCTCTGCGTCGACCTCTCGTACTCGATGGTCGCCGAGGGCCGCTGGGGGCCGATGAAGGAGACCGCGCTCGCGCTGTCGCACCTCATCGCGACCCGGTTCCCGCAGGACGAGCTGGCGATCATCGGCTTCGACCGGGTGGCGCGGCCGATGAGCGTGGCCGAGCTGGCCGCCGTCGAGCCCGACCTGGCCAAGGGCACGAACCTCCAGCACGCGCTCATGCACGCCGGGCGCCACCTCCGGCGCCACCCCCAGTCCGAGCCGGTGGTACTCGTCGTCACCGACGGGGAGCCCACCGCCCACCTCGACGACGCCGGCGAAGCCTGGTTCGACTGGCCGCCACGCCCGGAGACCATCCGGGCCACGGTCGAGCAGGTCGACGTGCTGACCCGGTACGGCGCGACGATCAACACCTTCGTGCTGGGCGAGGACCCGGGCCTGCGCCGGTTCGTCGACGCCCTCGCCCGCCGCAACGGCGGCCGGGTGTTCGCCCCGGACACCGACCGCCTCGGGTCCTTCGTCCTGAGTGACTACCTGCGCGTCCGGCGCGGTCGGCGCGCCGCTGCCTGATCGGGAGGGCCACGGGGCGAGGGCCACGGGGCGAGGGCCACGGGGCGCGCGCGGTCAGCGGCTGTTCGGCCGCCGGGACAGGGCGCCCGGGGCCGCTGGAGCGAGTCTGCGCAACGGGGAACCGCACGTCGCCCGGGGACGTTGAAGCGCACGAGGCGGCCCGGAGAATGGACCGACGGGAAAGCACCAGCTGTCACGGTGGAGCAACGCACAGCGCTGGTGCGCCAGTGCCGAGCGGTCACGGGACAGGACTGCTCGTCATCGTCGGGTGAAGCCCGTTGTCTTTCGGATGGGCGCCTGTATCCTTTGTGCTACATCGCCCACAGACCGCGTGGTCGCTTTCCTTCCGCGAACGTCCCGATGTCCACCCACGGCCACCGGGGCGATCTCCGTCCTGTGTGGTCGACCCGTTGTGATCCGAGGAGCCTCGTGGCCGTCGTGCACGCCCCGCCCGATCCCGCCGTCCGCGCCGCTGCGGCCGTCACCCCACACCTGCGCATCCTGACGACCGCGCCCCGCATCCACCTGGACCCGCACGGACCGACGGTCTCCGTCGTCATCCCGACGAAGAACGAAGAGCCCAACCTGCGCTGGCTCGCGCGGCACATGCCCGACCACGTCGCCGAGCTGGTGCTCGTCGACGCCGGCTCGACCGACGGGACCGTCGACACCGCGCGCGCCCTGTGGCCCGAAGTCCGGGTAGTCGAGCAGACGCGCCGCGGGAAGGGGAATGCCCTCGCGTGCGGCTTCGCCGCGGCCACCGGCGACATCATCGTGATGATCGACGCCGACGGGTCCATGGACCCCGGGGAGATCCCCTACTTCGTCGCAGCGCTGCTCGACGGCGCGGACTATGCCAAGGGGAGCCGTTTCGCGAGCGGCGGCGGCTCCAGCGACATCACCGCGCTGCGGGCCTGGGGGAATCGTCGACTCAATGCCGTCACCGCCCTCGTGCACGGCACCACCTACAGCGATCTCTGCTATGGGTACAACGCATTCTGGCGGCACACCCTGCCGGCGCTGGGACTGGACGCCGGAACGACCGGCGAGGGTTCGGCGGCCGCCCGGTGGGGCGACGGCTTCGAGATCGAGACGCTCAACAACATCCGGGTGCACGCCGCCGCGCTGAAGGTGACCGAGGTCGCGTCCTACGAGCACGAGCGGCTCTACGGGCTGAGCAACCTGCGGACGTTCCGGGACGGGGCGCGCGTCCTGCGCACGATCGGGCTGGAGAAGGTGCTGCAGCGCCGCGCGGGGCGCAGGGTGCCGGGGCTCGGAATCCCGGCGACGTCCGCACCCGGCGCCGACCCGTGGGTCCAGCAGGCGGTCGAGCCGGCACGCCACGTGCTGATCCCGCCGCCCGCGACTGCGTTCGGCGCCGTGCACCTGGTCGATGCCGTGCAGCTGGTCGATTCAGCGCGCCTGCTCGGCGACATCGTCGACCCCCCCGGCGCTCAGGACTCGACCGGTGGCCCGGGCCGCGGACCGGCGACCGGCATCAGCGGCGTGGACGGGGTCGCGTCGGAGCGTGCGGTCGAAGGACTGCAGGCCGTCGCCAGCTGACCCGACGGGCACTGACCCGACAGGCGCTGTCCTGACAGGCACTGTCGTGACGGGCGCGGACCCGACGGGCGCGGACCGGGCCGGCGCGGACCGGGACGCCGGGATCGGCTGGTCCCCGGCTGGGGGACACCGGCCGGCGCGGACAGCGCCCCGCACAGAGGTGATCGGCGCACACTTCCAGCCGCAGCCCCGGCACCGCGCCGGGGCGGTCGCAGCGGAGGTGGGGAGCTGGTGGCAGCGCTCGACGTCGTCGCGCACCGCGACCTCGCCGGGGTGGTCGGCCTCGATGATGCCTGGGCCGACCTGCACGCCGAGTCCGGCAGCACCAACCCCTTCGCGGGGCCCGCCTGGTCGAGTGCGTGGTGGGCCCACCTGCGGTCGGCGGCGGACACGCCGCTGCTGCTCGAGGTGCGCGCCGCCGACCGCCTCGTCGGCGTCGCCTCGTTCCGGCGCCAACGGCTGCCCGGCGGCATCGTCCGCCTCGCCCCGGTCGGGTCCGGGCCGCCCTGGCTCGGGTTCGTCGAGGGCCCCACGATGCTGACCGCGCCCGACCACGCCCGTGACGTCGGCCGCGCCGTGGTCACCCACCTGTGCGCGGCCGAGCGCCGATGGGACTGGGCCGAGCTGGCTCTCGACGATCGGACGGGCTGGCTGGAGCCGGAGTGGCTACCGGACCCCGGCTTCGCCAGCCAGCTGCGGAAGGTGACGGCGTCGGTGGTGCTCGACCTCCGACCGGCGGAGGCGGCGCTGCTGACGGGCCGGCGCAATCTCAAGGAGTCCCTCCGCCGGGCCCGCAACCGCCTGGACCGGGACTTCGGCGCCGACGGCTGGTCGGTCCGCGTCGCCCGCCGGGGCGCCGAGCTCCGCGCGGCGATCGGGCGGCTGGCCGACCTGCACGGGCGGCGGTCGCGGTCGGCGGTCGGGACCCGGCGTCACGCCGACCTGCTGGCGGGCACCCGGGAGCGGGCCTACCTCCTCGATGTCGTCCGGCGCCTCGCCGCCCGCGACCAGGTGGCGGTCTACGAGCTCGTCGCCGGTGGTGAGGTCCTGGCGGGGCAGCTGGTCCTGCAGACCGCCACCGCGGCCTACTGCTCGCTGTCCGGTCTGGACGAGCGGGCCTGGGAGTACTCCGCGGTGACCCAGCTCCAGTGGTGCGCGGCGCTGGCGGCGAAGGCCTCCGGCCGGACCTCCTTCGACCTGTCGATCAACCCCAACCAGGCGAAGCGGCGGTGGAGCGACCAGCTCGCCTACCACCCCGAGTTCGCGGTGGTCGCACCCGGACGTCGGGCGCGCGCGGCCTACGTCGCCGCGGCGATGGCGCTCACCGGTGCGTCGTTCCTGCGGACCGGGCGGATGTCCCTGACGGGGCGGCGACCGCCGCCGCCGAGCCGCACCGGGCGCGCCGGCAGCCGGCCGCCGCCGGCACGCACCCCTGAGCCACGGGGTCCGGGCGCTGGCGGGGGGCGTGCGACGATCCGCCCCTGATGACGGTGCGACCGGTGCTCCCGCGACCGGTGCTGCCACGACCGGTGCTGCCACGGGCACGCGTGCGGGAGCCGGGAGCAGGCGTGCGGCGGGCGCGGGGGCGGGCGGCCGCGGTCGGCCTGCTCGCCGGCATCCTGCTCGCGGGCCCGCTCGCCGCCTGCACACCGAGCCCGGCCGGCCTGCGGGTGGTCCGTTGCACCGACACCCGTCACGACGCCGTCCTGATGCAGGCCGTCATCGACTCCTCGGCGCCCACCGACGAGATCCGCTTCGACGGTCCGTGCCTCGTCGACACGACGGTGACCCTCCTCGGCGGCCGCCACTACCGGGGCGCCAGCGCCGCCACCACGCTGACCGAGCTGGCGGGATCTAACCTCGACGCCGTGCTCGCCTCGGACTCGTGGGTGCACGACCACCGGACGACGGGCGACCCGATCACCCTGGAGGACCTGACGGTCGAGGTCGACCGCGCGGGCAATCCCGGGTCCGGGAGCGGGGTCGTCATCCGGTCCTGGAGCACCGCCGTCCGCCGTCTCACCATCCGCGACGCCGGCCGCGACGGCCTGCTGGTCACCAGCCTGTCCGCGCACGGCACGCCGCTGGACAACACCGAGGTCAACGGCACCATCTCGCAGGTCTCGGTCACCGGCTCCGGACGCGACGGGATCCGGGTCGAGGACCCCGGCAACAGCGTCACCGACTGGAACCTGCTCGACAGCCGCGTCGCCGACAGTGGCTCGGACGGGATCCGCCTGGACAACGCCGCGGGCTGGAGTGTGGAGCGGAGCTCCGTGATCGGCAGTGGCGGAGTGGGAATTCGCGCAGACCGCCTGTACGCGACGTCCATCAACCACAACGAGGTACGCGACTTCGGCGCCGACGGCATCGACGTAACCATGCAGGGCGGCGCGGCGAGCGCCGTGGACGCAAACAGTGTCAGCGGGCCGCGGTCGATCGCGGGCACCGGCATCGCCGTCCTCGGAGTGAACTACGGCGCCGGGCAGCTCGCCGTGCGAGCCAACGAGATCACCGGTCGGAGCGCGCGTGCTGGCGTTGGCTTGTCGTACGAGGCAGGACGCCACCGCCTCACCGTGCTCAGCACTGCAAACCTGGTCCGCGCTACCGGCCGGGCGCGCGTCAGCGGGGTCGGCGTGACGGTGGTCGACGGTTCCTGACGACCAGCACTTCCGACGGACGCGCGCGCCGAGACCGCCAGCGGTCGCTCGTCAGCCGGTGGCGGTGACCGGCGCCGGCCGGGGCCGGCGGAGGAGCCGCGTCAGCGAGCCGCTGGCCGCGCCGAGCACGACGACGTTCGCAGCCAGCCAGGCGACCCCGATACCGAGTGGGCCCATGATCGGCAGCAGCACCGCGGCGATCCCCAGCACGCACCCGCAGGTGAGCCCTTCCGTCCACAGCGTCGTCTGGGCGCGGCCACGGGCCCGGGCGGCGGACTGCACGACGATCACCAGCGTCCGCGGGATCGCGCCCAGCACCAGCAGCCGCAGCACGCCGCTGCTCGCGTCGGCGTAGGCCCGGCCGTAGATCGATAGCACGAGGGGCGCTGCGACCAGGACGACGAGCACGATCGGGAGCACGATCACGGCGAGCCGCTTGCACACCTGCGCCGTGAGCGCGCCGAGCCGGTCCGGGTTCCCGGAGCCCTCGACCACCATCGTGCTCGCCATCGAGTGCGCGAGGAGGTCGAGGGAGGACGCGAAGACCCAGGCGACGTAGAAGAGCCCGTTGGCCCGGGCGCCGAGCTCGACGAGCACCAGCAGCGGGAGGACCGCGAAGTAGGCCTGGTAGAGCATCGAGCCGAGGTAGTTGATCCCGACGAACCGTCGGACCGCGTCCCGGCTGAGCGCGAGGACGTCGGGGCGGTGGCTGACCGCCGGCACGAGACGACCGAAGACGACGATGTTCATGGCGACCACCGCGGCGACCAGCGGCACCAGCCAGGTCGTGAAGACCCCGCCGGCGATGCCGCCGATCGCGACCGCGGGCAGGAGCAGCAGCTTGGCCACGCCGAAGGCCGAGTTCTCCAGCAGGACGAGTGGGGCCCGGCGAAGACCCACCAGCACGCCGTCCTGCAGGGTGAACACCGCCGACGCCGGCACTCCGACGACCAGGAGTGCGAGGACGAGGCGCGGGACGTCGCGGACGCCAGGAACGTGGTGACCGGTGATGACGAGCACCAGCAGGGGCACGACCAGAACGACGGCGATGGCCGTGCTGGCGAGGTAGGCCCGACCGACGTAGCGCATCGTCGAGCGGCCGAGCTGGGGCAGCAGGAACGCCATCGCCGCCGCCAGGTTGAGCCCGGCGACACTGGCGAGCAGGTTCATGAGATTGATCGCGGCCGACCCCCGCCCGACGTCGAGGGGGTCGAACAGCCGGGCCGCGACGATCCAGTACGCGAGGCCGAGCACCGCCGTCGCGAGGGTGTTGGCGACGAGGGCGTACCCGCCGCGCAGCAGCGGGTCCCGGAGCCCGACGCGGACCTGCCCGACAGCCCTGGCGAGGCCGGCCACCGCGCTCCTGGACGCGCTCACCGGACCACCGGTGTGGTCCGGACCGGACGCGACCACCTCGCGGACTGTACCGGGGACCCCTTCCTGACGGGCGGGATCGGCGGGCGGACGTCGCCCGGGCGGTGCGGCCGCGCGGGGCGGGCGGCCCGGCGGACGGACTCGGCGGGCCGGCTCGCGAACGCCCTCTGCGGGCCGGCCGTGTGGTCAACAGCCGCGCCCCCCGAGGGAGCCGGCCGCGTAACCTCACCGGGTGTGACCGCGGGACGTTCCCGCAGCCGCAGCGCAGGCGCGTGGCGCCGATGGTGCGGTCCGCGCAGCTCCCTCGGCGCAGCGGCGCTCCCATCGGACACCGGCGCACGCTCCGATCGGAGACACAGTCGAACGCGGGGGTCCGGAGATCAGCACGTCGTCGACGACCGTGGTGGGCAGGCGGCACGACGAGCCGCCCACGCCCGCCGGCCCGCGGCCCCGTGACGGGCTCGTGGCCGGGCTCCCCGAGGTGGTCACGGTCGCACTCGCGGTCGCGGTGCCCGTCCTCGCCGCCACCGGCTCCCAGCTCCCGGGCCGGACGCTGCTGACCGTCCTGTCCTTCCTCGCCGTCCCGGGACTCGCCCTCGGTCGGCTCCTCCGACTGCACAGCGTGCTGGCGACCGCCGCCGTCGCCACCGCGCTCAGCGTCGCGATCCAGCTCCTGGTGGGCCTCGTCCTGCTCGACGCCGGCCTGTTCTCCCCTCTCGCGGGCGTGCTGGTCACCTCGACGATCGGGCTCGCGGCGGTCGCGGTGGGTCTGCTGCGCACGCGGCCCCCGGACCGCGGGACCGGCGACCGCAGCGGGGCGGGAACCGCTCCCACCGGTGCGATCGACCACCACCGGACCGTTCCCCGCCCGGCGGTGCCGGCCGGTTCGACACCTCCGACTGGCTCGAGGACATTGACCGGCCCGGCGGACCGGCAGCTCCGCACCGACCTGACGACGCCGACCGACCGCGAGCTCCCGGCCTACCGGCCGGCGGCGGCCGGCGGCAGCCGCTCGCGGTCGGGGGCCCTGCGGAGGACGGGCGCGCTGCTGGCGTCACGGGCGCTGCTGACGCCGGTCACCCTGGTGGTGTCGGTGGCTGCGTGGGCGCTCGGCGTCGCCCACACCGACCTGGACCGGATGAACGGGCTCGGTCTGCTGTCGGTCCTCGACGGGTGGACGGTCCTGGCGCTGCTGGTGTTGTCGGCGGCGATCGTGCACGAGCTGACCCGCGGCCGGCTGCACCCGCTCCGGATCGGCGCGCTGCTGGCGTGTCTGGCGGTCGAGCTGTACGCGCTGCAGAACGCCGCCGACAGCGCCGCCGGAGTGCAGGTCAGCTGGATCCACCTGGGGTTCGCCCAGTACATCCAGGCCCACGGCCACGTCTTGGCCGACTACGACGCGCGGTTCAGCTGGCCGGCGTTCTTCGCAGCGGCGGCGGCGATGTCCGGTGCCGCCGGGCGGACCGACGTCGGGTCCTTCCTGCGGTGGGCGCCGCCGGTCTACGAGGTCCTGTACCTGGTGCCGCTGGCGCTCTTCGCGCGCTTCGCCACGTCCACGGCGAAGGTCGGGCTGCTCGGCGTGGCGCTCTACACCTGCGGCAACTGGTTCGAGCAGGACTACTTCTCCCCGCAGGCGACCAACATGGTCCTCGACCTGACGGTCATCGCGCTGCTGTCGTTCCTCGCCGCGCCGGAGGCGGCGGGCGTGCGGGGGCTGCTCGGACGCCTCGGTGTCCGGCCCAACGCCCACCCGCCACGGGTCCACGGACTGGGCCCGGCTGCCTACCTCGGCCTCGGTCTGGTCGTCGCGACCCTCGTCGCCGCGTCCATCGTCAGCCACCAGCTGACCCCGATCGCCCTCATCGGCGTCCTGGTCGCCTTCCGCTTCACCGGCCTCACCCGCTTTCGGAGCCTGTGGCTGCTGGCGGTCGTGATGTTCGCCGGCTACTTCAGCTACGGCGCGTTCGCGTTCTGGTCCGGGCACCTGTCCGCGGTGGTCGGCGACGTGGGCAAGGTCGGCGCCACGGTCGGCTCCGGTGTCGGCAAGCGCCTGGGTGGCGACCCGCAGCACCTGTTCCTGCAGTACGTCCGGGTCGCGTGGTGTGGGGTGTTCGCGGTCGGGGGTCTGGTCGGCCTGTGGCGGCTGCGACCCCGGTTCGGCCCGCGGTGGCTGCTGCTCGCAGCACTCGCCTACGGGCCGTTCGGCCTCGCCCTGGTGCAGAGCTACGGCGGGGAGGTGGTCCTGCGGATCTTCCTGTACGCACTGCCCGCCATGGCCATGCTGCTCGCCGAGGCGGTGCGCGACCTGCTCCGCCCGAATGTCGCCGCCCGGGCGGTGCTGACGGTCGCCCTCACCCTCGCCGCGGTCACCCTGCTCGCGACCCGGGGCGCCAACCAGCCTTTCGAGCGGGTGACGGTGACGCAGCTGCGGGCCCAGCAGGCGATCCTGCGGGTGGTCCCGGCCGGTGCGTCGATCGGGGTCTTCAACGAGTTCACGATGATCGACTCCGAGCAGCTGCGGCGCAATCACGTGATCAACGTCGCCGACACCCGCTGCGACCTGACCAGGGGGCCGCTGTCGTGCGTGGCCGCCAACCCGGCCGACTACCTGTACCTGTCCGCCACCCAGGCGGCCTACGGGCAGTACAGCATGGGGCTCCCGACCGGCTGGTCGCCGCGCCTGGAGCGCCAGCTCGTGGCGGACCACGGCTACCGGGTCGTGTACGCCAACCGCGAGGTCACGGTGCTGAAGGCACCGGCGTCGGGTCGAACGACGACCAACGGGTCCAGCGGCAACGGGTCCGGCGGCAACGGGGGCGCCACGCCGACGGCGACGCCGGCACCCTCGTCGACCGCGTCTCCCTCGTCGACGCCCTCTTCCTCGTCGACGTCGGCACCGACGCCGCTGCTCACCCCGGCACCGGCACCGTCGACGCTGGGACCGACGCCGCTGCTGACCCCGGTGCCCCCGATCATCGGGCCGTCGGGCGTCCAGTGAGGCACGTCGCGCAGACCTGGGGCACGGTCCCGTTCCTCGTCCTCGCCATCCTGGTGATCGCGGTGCGGGAGGTACGGCGCGAGACCGCGGGCGGCGCCGGCCAGCTTCGGCCCGGGCGGGCCGACCGCGCCTACCTGGTGGCCGAGGTCGTCCTCGTGGCAGCCGTGCTCGCGCTGACCGCGTACCGGGTGTTCGAGCTGAGCTGACAGCGGACCGGGCCGAGGTCCTTCCCGCACCGCTGCCGGGACGACGGGTGAGTGTCAGCCGACTCAGGATCCGCCCGACACGGTGACACCCGCACCGGTCGTCCGCGGTGTCCCCACGTCGCTGATCAGGTTGGCGGAGCTGGTGACCGTGAGCCCACTGCCGCGCTGGAACGACATCCCGGTCCCCCGGCCGTTGCCGCGGACGACATTGCCGACCACGGCCAGCGCGCCGGTCCCGTTCCCGCCGCCGACGGCGCTGACGTAGGTCGTGCCGTGGCCGCTGAACTGGAACACCTTGTTCCCCTCCAGGGTGCTCGCCGCCGAGCCCTGGACGGAGACCCCGATGCCGGTGGTCGCGAAGTCCTCGATGTAGTTGTCGCCGATGCTCGTCGCGTACAGCCGATCGGCGGAGATGCCGCTGCCGCCCACGCCGTACACGTGGTTGCGCTCCACGACCCAGCCCGCCGCGTTGTCGAGCCGGATGGCGTCGGCGCGGCTCTGGGACACCCAGGTGTCGAGCAGGTTCCAGTCGGTCACGCCGCTGCCGGTGTCCTGGACGTGGATACCGTCGCGGCCGGAGTCGTCGACGAACACGTCGCGGATGGTGCCGTTCACCTGCGTGCCCGACAGTGCGGTCCCGTTGCGGGCCAGGTTGGTCACGACGAGCCCGTCGCGCGGGGCGTGGGCGATGCTCACGTGCTCGATGTCGCTGTTCCACGAGCGGATGACGACCGCGTCGCCGCCGCGGGGGTTGGCGGCCCGGTTCGCGTCCACGGTGAGGTCGGTGAGCTGGATCGGGTCCCCGGTGCCCTTGCTGCCGGCGACCCAGGAGTCCGCGGCCAGCACCGCTGGCAGCTCGGACCCGGGCGCGGCGGTGAGCGTCGTCGAGCGGGCCCGTCCGCGGTAGTGGCGACCGCCGCGCAGCTCGACGGTCGCGGTGACCAGACAGTGCCCGGCGAACACGATCTCGCCGTCGGTTCGGGACCGGTCGATGGCGGCCTGGATCTTCGCCGAGTCACCGGGCCCGTTCGCGCACTCGACGACCCCCGTCGCCGCCGGCGTCGCCGTGCAGGCACCCGTCGCGAAGCCCAGCCCGAGGGCCAAAAGGGCGAGGCCGCCCTGCCGCCGAGCCGCGGGCTGCTGCCGGCGACGACCGGGCCGCTGTCCGGTCACGCGTCGAAAGCTAGCCGACGCGACGCGGCGGGGCCGGGGCCGCCGAGTGGCGTGCCCGCCGCTGGCGGGTTCGCGTGCCACCCGCGTGACCGGCGGCAGCGGCCACCGCGCACGGCGGTCCCGTAGTCTCGACCAGGACGCACCCTGGGCGTCGACATCCGGTTCACGGCTCGACACCCGGCAGTTGCCGACACCGGCAGCGACCGGTGTCCCGATCCCCCTGCGGCTGCCCGAGATCCGATGAGAGGCCACCCGTGGAGACCGCCGTCCCGCACGTGCTGGAGGTGACGGCCCGTTTCTACCCGGACATTGGGGGCATCGAGACCCACGTCCACGAGGTCTCCCTCCGGGTCAACGCCGGCGGTACGGCCCGCGCGACCGTCCTGGCCACCGACAGCACCGGGCTGCTCCCCCGCGACGAGGTGGTCCTCGGGGTCCCCGTCGAGCGGGTGCGCGCCTGGCCGCGCGGCCGCGACTACTACCTGGCACCGGGCATCTGGAGTCGGGTCCGTGCCTCCGACGTCGACCTCGTACACCTGCAGGGGGTGCACACCCTCGTCCCGCTCGTCGGGATGCTCGCCGCTCTGACTGCCGGCAAGCCCTACGTGGTCACCTTCCACTCCGGTGGTCACTCGTCGGCCGCCCGCCGGTCGATCCGTGGGCTGCAGTGGCGCGTCCTGGGACCGTTGCTGCGTCGCGCCGACCGGCTCATCGGGGTCAGCCGCTTCGAGGCCGGGCACTTCGCGGAGATCCTCGGGCTCCCCGCCGACCTGTTCACCGTGATCCGCAACGGCGGCAACCTCCCGCCGGAGATGCCCGGGCCGACCTCTGACGCAGCCGACGCCGACGGCACCCAGCCCACCGGCCACGCCGAGCGGTCGACTGATCCGAGCGTGTCGACTGTGTCGGAGGTCTCCACTGGGTCGGCGGTGTCAGGAGGGTCGAGGGGGTCGGCCGGCCCGCCGGGTGGTCCGCTCGTCATCTCCTTCGGCCGCCTCGAGCATTACAAGGGCCACCACCGGGTCGTCGAAGCTCTTCCGCACCTCCTACGCACCCATCCCGACGCCCGGCTGCTGATCCTCGGCAACGGCCCCGACCGTGCAGTTCTGGAGGCCCTCGCCGAGAAGGTGGGCGTCGCCCATCGGGTGAGCTTCGACTACATCCCGGGGGCGGACCGGGCGCGGCTGCGCCGGACGGTCTCCGGCGCCGCCGTGGTGACCCTGCTCAGTGACTACGAGGCCCAGGGGATCGCCGTGCTGGAGGCCCTGGGCCTGCACCGCCCCGTCCTGGTGACGCGCACGAGTGCCCTGACGGAGCTGGCCGAGGACGGGCTGTGCCTCGGGATCTCCGCCGACGCCGGCCCGGTCGAGGTCGCGGCCGGATTGGCCAGGCAGGTGGACGACCCGCTGCTTCCGCCGCCGGACGCCGTGCTCCCGACCTGGGACGGGTGCGCGGACCAAGTGGCGGCCGTCTACCAAGACGTGCTCAACGACCGAGTCCGCGCCTGGGGCGCCCAGCGCAGGACGGTCACCTGGGGGTCTGAGCGCGCGGCCCGGCCGGGTCGGGCGGCCCGTCGCGTCTTGGCCGCCGTCCACCGGCGCCGCTGATCCCCCGGGTCAACGCCCGAACGAAGTTACTCACTCCTTTGGACTGGCTCGTTGGCTGCAGGAGGGAACGGGCGGCTCGAGCCGCAAGGGACCGGGGTAGCACGGGCATCACGAGGAACCAGCAGGCCTGGGCGACCCGGACGGCGACCGGGACGTCCTCGCGCCCGAAGGCGGCGTCGACTCCCCGACGCGCCAGCGTCAGCGAGGAGTCGGCCGGAAAGGGGTGCCGTCCGGCGTCCAGGCGGAGCGATGTAAGCCGCTGCGCGAGGAAGAGGGAGTCCGGCGCATCCAGCGGGTCCATCAGTGGTGGCTTCTCCCGGGCCAGTGCGAGTTCGTCGAGTAGCCGGCCGCAGCGCACCTGACGCTCCAGTGCCCGTCGGATGCCGGCGAGGTCCAAGACCCCCGAATTCGAGTCGTTGCTTCCATGAGAGCGGTAGGCCGCACCGGTGCCCGTCGAGGCGGCGACCGGTCCGAACAGAGCGACGCCGCGGGTCATGTAGGTGTCCGCGCCCTGGCGCAGCTGGTTGGCCGGAAGCGGCAGTAGCCGGTCGAGGCAGTCGCGGCGGAACAGCCAGCCGCCACCCGGGGCGAAACA